>Ga0247837_1003035_pt1 | contig 30212 bp, 29 predicted proteins | sample LaCtaG_2_FD_187115 | JGI IMG/M metagenome (GOLD analysis project Ga0247837, IMG submission 187115) | Freshwater microbial communities from meromictic Lake La Cruz, Castile-La Mancha, Spain - LaCruzMarch2015_14.5m | ecosystem: Environmental > Aquatic > Freshwater > Lake | place: Spain: Castile-La...
GGTGCCGGCCCGCGTCTCCCAGTCGCGCTCGCGGTAGCCATTGCGCTGTGCCAGGCGCTCGGCGCTCTTCTCGCCATACTCGGCGCCGGTGGCCGCCCCCACCTCGAGCTCCATCAGCCGCTCGGCGGCGAAGCCGATCATCTCACGCAGAATATCGGCGTCGGGGGTCTTCTCCACCAGCGCACGCAGGTTCATCATATCGTCGGTCATCGGTCGTCCTTCCGTTCGGGGTTGGTGTAAGCAACCAGACCCTATCGGAAAGCGCCGGTGACCAACGCGCTACTCAGCTACACCACGTCCGGGGACACGACCGTAGTATCGACTCATCCGTCGGTTTAGGGGGCTACCGACAATCAGTGACAACTGATGGATACTGCTTGCCAACTTTCGCTCGGCTTTGCAACGACAGGTCGTCAGCTAAGGCCAATAGTCGCCGAAAGCTGGCACTCCGTGCTCACTGCGGTTGCCGCGGTTGCAGTTGAGAGCGTCGCACGCCTCGGCGCAATCGTGTAGCACCCGGCCAGAACATTTGCACCTGCTGCCCCGGGCGGGGATACATCGCGATGAACTTTCGACGGAGCAACGGCATATCGACAACGTCGAAGAGATCATGCAGCTCCTCGAACGGATCGAGGCAATGGACATCCGGCGTCCTCTCTTTAGCCGGACCAGAGGCCTTTAGACGAACTGAGCCTGCGCTTGATGGCGTCTCATTCTCCCACATGCGGCCACACGATGAGCCACCAATTTCAATTTTCGACGGTCTCGCCTCAGACCGGCGGCCTAGTCGTCATGTGTCCACTCGAGGCCCGAAGCACTAGATGGCCCGCGACAGTGATGCGGAGCCGCTGGTCGAGCGGGATGCGTGCGTTGAGCTTGTCGTCGAGAAGACGGACGCAAGCGGCCCCCATCTCCTCGCCCGGCAGGGTGACCGTAGTGAGCTGCGGCGAGATCTGTGTCGCGCTTGAAAAGTCGCCGAAACCCACGACAGTGACGTCCTCTGGGATGCGCAGCCCGATGCGGAGGAGCTCGGATACGACAGTGACGGCGAGCCCGTCGTGCGCGCAGAAGAAGGCTGTTGGGTGGATGCCACCGGCGCGTAGGCCCTGGAGTGCCTGGGTGAAGGTGACTTCGTGTTCGAAGCGCATGTCGTGCAGGCGTGCCTGGGGGTAGGCCTCGAGCACCTCGCGCACGCCGTAGAGCCGCTCGATGCGCCCGCGATATCGGGGGGCTCCATGCACATAGGCGATCTCGCGATGGCCGAGCCCGACGAGGAAACTTGCAACCGCGGCACCGGCTTCATGGTCTGGCCCAGTGACGATGTCGATCGGCTCGAGCGGATCGGGAAAGCCGCTCGTGCGAACGACCGGGATGCCGATGGCATAGATCCGATCCATGATCTCACGAACGTGCGGTCCAACGAGGATGCCGGCCTTGCAGCGCCGCATGGTCGATTCCACATCGCCTGCGTCATGGGTCCAGCGGGCCACGACCTGATAGCCGCGGCGCTGTGTAGCGACAGCTATGTTGGCCGCCTGACGACAACCGAGATGGCCGGAACGTGACGCGCCGGTCAGCTTTGCCTCTCTGCGATCGCAGGGGAGCAAAGCTGATGCCGGGTGATTGGATCACGGACCGCCAGTGCAGGCGATATATGGAACGCAGACGATTGGGCGACACGCAGGCCGTTGCGGCGGCAAGAGCGGGGATCAGCGAACGCAGTGCGCGGCGCCTTGCGGCAGCGGCCGGGCTCCCGAGCCAGCGCCGCAAGCCGCGTGGGCGGACGCGCTCCGATCCTCTGGCGGGCCTATGGGACGAGATCATCATGCCGATGCTCCGCCAGGTTCCGCTGCTCCGCGCCACGACGGTGATGGAGGAGATCGGTCGCGACCATCCCGGCCGACTGGGTGAGCGGCACCTGCGCACACTCCAGCGCCGCATCGCGCACTGGCGGGCAACCGAGGGTCCGGAACACGAGATCATCTTTCGTCAGGACCATCCCCCGGGGTACCAGTCTTTGTGCGATTTCACCGAACCGGCAGCGTTCGAGGTGACCATCGCCGGTGTGCCGTTCGAACATCTGCTGTTCCACTTCTGGCTAGCCTTTTCGGGCTGGCAGCACGTCAAGGTGATCGAAGGCGGCGAGAGCTTCACCGCGTTGACCGAGGGCATGCAGGAGGCGCTTTGGCAGCTCGGCGGCGCGCCCGCGACCAACCGTACCGACCGGCTCTCAGCCGCCTACCGCAACCTCGCGCCGCACGACGACGCGGCGACCGGCTACCAGGCCTTCTGCGACCATTACGGGATCGAGCCGACCCGCAACAACGCCGGCGTCAGCCATGAGAACGGTTCGGTCGAAGCTGCCCATGGCCATCTCAAGCGTTCGCTGCGCGAGGCTCTGGGGCTCCGTGGCTCGCGCGATTTTGCCGATGTCGCCGCCTATCAGGCCTTCATCGCCGAACATGTCGCCTGCCGGAACGCGCGTCGCCGTGCCGAGGTCGCGCTCGAACTCGCCCGGATGAAGCCGCTGCCGAAGTTCCGGACGACGGACTTCAGCCTCGCCACCGTCACTGTCACCCGAACGTCGACTGTCGCCGTGCGTGACGTCCTCTACACCGTGCCGTCGCGCCTGATCGGCTCGCGGCTCAAGGTTCATATCTACGATGGCAGGCTTGTCTGCTTTCTGGGCAGCACCGCAGTGCTGACGCTGACGCGCCGCCGGCGCAGCGCCGAGGGACCCGCACACGTCGTCGATTATCGCCACATCATCGGCTCCCTCGTCCGGAAGCCGCAGGCGTTCCGCCGCTCGGTGCTTCGCGAGGGCATGTTCCCGCGCGAGGTGTTCCGCCGCGCCTGGGAGGCGCTCGACGCCGGGCTCGATCCGAGGCGTGCCTGTCGGGTCTATGTCGGACTGCTCCATCTGGCTGCCACCCACGCCTGCGAAGCAGCGCTTGCCGCTCATCTCGATGCGGTCCTCGCGGCAGGTGGCCTGCCCGACATCGAGACAGCCCGCGCCGCGGTTGCACCACCACCGAGCGCGCTACCCGAGATCACCATCCGGCAGCCCGACCTGTCGCTCTACGACGGCCTCTACCAGCATCAGGAGAACGCCGGTGTCACAGTCTCCGCCTGACCACACAGTTGACGCCGCGCGCCTGCCGGTCATGCTCTCGACCCTGCGGCTGCCAAGCATCGGCCGTCACTGGCAGGGCTTCGCCGACCGCGCCGATCGCGAAGGCTGGGGGGCTGCCCGCTATCTCGCCGCGCTTTGCGATCATGAGCTTGCCGATCGCGATGCCCGCCGCATTGCGCGCCACCTCGCCGAGGCAGGCCTGCCGCGCGGCAAGACTTTTGCCAGCTTCGAGTTTGCCGCCGTGCCGACCATCCGCAAAGCCCATCTCACCGCGCTCGGCAACGGTGACGCCTGGGTCGAGCAGGGCGCCAACATCCTTTGCTTTGGCCCATCCGGAACCGGCAAGAGCCATGCCGCCGCCGCAATCGGCCACGCCCTCGTCGAAGGCGGCCGACGCGTCCTGTTCACCCGCACCACCGATCTTGTCCAGAAGCTTCAGGCCGCCCGGCGCGATCTGGCGCTCCCCGCCATGCTCTCCCGGCTCGATCGGTTCGACTGCCTCATCCTCGATGACCTCGGCTACGCCAGCAAGGACCAGGCCGAGACCAGCGTCCTGTTCGAGCTCATCGCCGAACGCTACGAGCGCCGCTCGCTCATCGTCACCTGCAACCAGCCATTCTCCGAATGGAACCGGATCTTTCCCGATGCCGCCATGACTGTCGCCGCCATCGACCGCCTCGTCCATCACGCCACCATCCTTGAGTTCAACGCCGAGAGCTACCGTCGGCGTACTGCCGCCGCCGCCGCAGGGATCGCCGCATAATTGTCGTCGATGCTTGTCGCCGCGCCCCCCCGAGGCATAGTCTCCGACATGCTTGAACCCGACGCCCCCATCGTCCGCGCCGATGTCCATATTGTCGATGTTCATCCCGCCATCCGTCGCAGCCTTGAGCTGCCCCTCGATCTCAACCTCGCCCAACTCCATGAGGTGCTGCAGGCGACGTTCGGCTGGACCGACAGCCATCTTCACCAGTTTGACATCGGCGGGCTGACCTATGGCGCCCCCGAGTTCGACAGCGACGGCTGGTCCGACCGCCGCATCTTCGAGGCCAGCGACGTGCGCCTCGCCGACTTCAGCTACCGCCACAACGCGCCGATCCGCATCTCCTACGAATACGACTTCGGCGATAGCTGGATCCATGGGCTCGAGCTGACCGCCGGGCCGCGCCAGGCTGGCGTCAAGTATCCGCGCTGCATCGACGGTCACCGTGCCGGACCGCCCGAAGACGTCGGCGGCCCGTCCGGCTACGCCGACTTCCTCCAGGCATGGCGCGACACGCTTAATGATCAGCACACGGATATGCGCCGCTGGGTCGGTCGCAAGTTCGATCCCGAGCACTTCGATCTCGACGCCAACAACAAGGCAATCGCCCGCGCCATCCGCCGCTCAAAAGGCAGCTACCGGTTCCGAAACGAGACCTGACAACCGGCCATCTCGGTTGTCGTCAGACGGGCACCGAAATTGTCGTTGCACAACAGTCGGCTTTGCGACGTGCCGGCGATGTGGTCAAGCACATCGGGCAGCCATCCAGGCGTCCAGTTCGGCCACCAGAGGGGCGCTGAGGTCCCGCCGCACGGCCAGCCGTTCGGCCGCCGGCTTGCCGTTGAGGACGCGCTCGACATCGAACAGCAGATCGATGCGCCGCACCGCCTCGAGCGCCAAGTGCGAGATAGGCGTGGTCTTCTGGCCTTCGGCCTTGCGCCGCCCCTGGGTGGCGAGGTCGGCGAGCACGAAGAAGTTGCGCCTGGCATGACTGCAGCATCCGGCCTCAGTGATCGGGCTGGGCCGCCGGTCGGGAGCATAGAGCCTGGCGTAGCCGCCATAGGCGTCCGCCTGCAGGATGCCGCCATAGCCGACCAGGTGTTGCCGGGGATGCTCGCCGGCCCGGTTGGCCGAGTAGAAGAACAATGCCGCCGGTGGCGTTTTGCTGGCAAGTGCGACTGCTCGACGATCCCGATGATCTCGAGCTTTTCGGATGCGCGATACCTCATTGATCCTCGCCCCCATCCGCGATCATGCTTTTTTTGAGCAGACGGTTTTCCAGCATCAGGTCGGCAACGACCTCCTTGAGCGCGGCGGCCTCCTGGCGCAGGCCCTTGACGTCGTCGCTGCTGGCGGCGCGGGCAGTGTCACCGGCAAGCCGGCGCTTGCCTGCCTCCATGAACTCCTTGGACCAGGTGTAGTAGAGGCTCTGCGCGATGCCTTCCTTGCGGCACAGCTCGGCGATGCTGTCCTCGCCGCGCAGGCCGTCCAGAACGACCCGGATCTTGTCTTCGGCCGAAAAGTGCCGCCGGGTCGCCCGGCGGATATCCTTGATCACCTGCTCCGCAAGCTTTTTGGCAGTCGTGGATTTAAGGGTCATCTTCGTTCCTTCGTCTCTGCGACGAGGCCAAAACCCTCCTTAAATCACAACCTAAAATCTGGGCCATAGGCGCTGACGGGGAACAATCTATGCCGCCAAAAGCGCCAAATGATCTGACGACAGACAGCCGAAACCGTCACCATCGCCGTCATCGAGGCCGACGTTCCGATGCTGGCCGAAGCCCGTCGGATCATCAATGACTTCCATGTCATGATCCGTAAAAAGGATGTCGCTCGGCTCGATCCGTGGATCACCGAGGCCAGTCCCCGTTTGATCGCGTCTTTCGCCAGGGGCATCACCAACGACAAATCCGCCGTCAGGGCGGCGATCACCCAGCCCTGGTCCAACGGTCAGACCGAGGGACAGATCACCAAGCTCAAGCTCGTGAAACGACAGATGTACGGCAGAGGCAAGCTCGATCTGCTCCAGGCCAGACTGATCGGAGCAGTCTGATGCCACGATCATCAAATGTGCGTCAGAGCCGTGATTGGAAGCGAATTTACACACCAGGCAAAGGGGCTATCACCTGACGGAGTTTTACTCCGGCCAAGCCGGACATTCCGGCCGCTTCAATGAGGGATTATTGCTCCGGCGACCACAGAGGGTCACCCGGCCTCCGAAGCCCTCAGAGCGCAGAGTGGACGCGACGGAGAAACCTGCTTGGCCCGCTCCTACAATCACGGCATGTATGCCTCTGTCAGACATGTTTGATCTTGGTCCACAGACCACAAGCGCCCTCTTTTCGATATCTTCTCAGCTAGCCCGCACGATTAGTCGGACGAACCGCAGTCCCTGGATATCCTGCGGGTCAGACTCCGCCACCGGCACCGCGTCCATGATTTCGATTTGCTTAGCCCGATTGGCGAGCTCGATCAGCAGCGTGCGGCTCAGCAGCCTCGCGTGTGCGTTGCCAATGCAGGAATGCGGGCCGCTGCCGAAGGCAAGATGTGGATTGGGCTTACGATCGAGCTGAATTCGCTCGGGCTCGTGGAAAACTGTAGCATCGCGGTTCGCTCGGCCATAGCAAACTGCAAGCCTCATGCCGGCGTGGATCGGCGCATCGCCTACGGCACCGCCATGGGGACATGTTCGCGCCAGCATCCGCAAGGGTGAGATGAATCGGAGCAGTTCTTCGGTGGCCGATTGCGCCAACGCAGGGTTCGCGCGGACAGTCGCCATCGCTTCGGGATGAAGTCCGCAGAGCGCCACGACACCAGTCAGCAGCGAAATCACTGTGTCGCGGCCGCCAGCAAATGAAATGTGCGCGACCCCGAGGCGTTCATCCCGAGTCAGGTGGCGGCCGTCAATCTTGACGCGGGAGAGTTCGTCGAACAGCGAACCGGGAAACTCTGCCGCGCGGTCGGTCATTTCCTTCACATAGGCTACCAGGTAATCGGCCTTGCTCTGGTCCGGCGAATCGGCACGTCGGTTCCTGCCAAATACCTCGAGCCCCCAGGTTCGCCAGAGGTCAGCTTCGGTTTCCGGCATGCCAAGAAGCGTGGTCAGGGCACGGTTCTGCAGGTCGAGTGCAAACTCCGAGACGACGTCAATATCTGGCCCCATGAGCAACTTCGTTACCGCTTCCGATGTCTGCCGGAGGATCACTGCGGCGTACTCGGCAGTGAGCGGTCTCCTGAAAAATGGCTCGATCGCCGCACGGAAGGTGGTGTGTTCTGGTGGGTCAAGTTCGAAAGGGTACTGTTTGAACTCACGGGTCTTGTCCTGCGGTGTGACGACGTTGAAACCGAGCGTGTCGTTTGAAAACGTTCGCCAGTCATTGAGGACAGACTTCAACGCTCTATACCCACGCACGTAAACCAGGTCTTCGTCTCCGTGGGGGTCCGAGCGCCGCACCGTGACTGTCGATAGATCAGTCATTCACATCTCCTCTCAGGTCGTAGCGACCCTAAAGACAACACCATCCAGGGCCGACGAAACGGCGACTTGGCAGGATAGCCGGCTCGTCGGCCCGAAGGTGGGTTCGAATTCCAGCATGTCGATTTCCGCCGGCGTAGCAGGGCCAGTGGCCCTTAGTCCCTCGCCCATAACGTGCACGTGGCACGTGCCACAGGAAATCGATCCCCCGCATTGCCCCTCGATGCCGCGAACGCCGGTAGTTTTTGCGGCCTCCATGACGCTCCCCGTTTCCACCTCGGCGGTGCGGGTAGTCCCGTCCTTTTCTTGGAAGCAGATGCGCGGCATGGCTTCTCCTGTCCTTGCGGAACAGAAGATAGTCACACCAACGTCCATCCGGCGATACTCGAGGCTTGCCTCACTCCAGCGAAAGACTTGCCTGCGGTTGACTTTGGACGACACGCGCTCGGAAGAGCGGACTATTACGCGCTGATTGCCGGTAGACGCGGGGGGACACGCCAAAGCGTTCCGCGAAGCGGTTTGACAGATGGGAGGGGGAGCCGAAGCCTGTACGGTAGGCGATCTGGGCGATTGGCAAGTCGGTAGCGGCCACCAGGCGTGCTGCGAGATTCAGCCTGTGAGCCTGAAGGTAGTCAGTAAAGGGCACGCCCATCCGACTCTTGAATAATCGTGCAAAATAGGCCGGCGACAGATGGCATGCGGCAGCTGCCGTCGCCAAATCAAGTGGCTTTGCCGGATCAGCATGAATCATTGCAATCGTCTTGCTCAGGCGCGCGAGCGGATCGGTCGCCCCTAGTTCGGCGGGCGGCACACCTTCCGACCACGTCGCCCCGCCTTTCACCATTAATCCGAGTATCAAGTCGAGCAACCGCTCAGCCGTCCCCGTGTCTGTGCCATCACTCGATGCCGTGACAAGCCAGTCTGCGAGCATGTCCATCCGCTTTGCCGTCAAAGCGTCAGGCCGGTAGATCGCGGGGCCGCTTGAAAGCCGAGACTGGAGGCGCGGCGCAAGTCGCTGCTCATGTACCGGGTCGAACAGAATGAGCACGAATTCAACCGGTCCGCGTGAGACCTCGAAATCGTGAGGAACCATCGATGGAAGATAAACGAGATCTCCCGTCCCTGTGTCGATTGTCCGCGTCGCCAAATGAAGGATTGAGCTGGCCGAGCGAAACCAGACGAGCTCGGCGGCCGGATGAAAATGATTGTAGCGCCGCTGCGGACGCTCGTCGGCAGTACGGCAAAGGATCTCCGCAGCTAGCGTACGACCCGGACCAAATGACAGTGCCTGACACTCCGGCGAAAGCTGCATGCTGTGGGCTCATACCATGGTGGATGGGCGCGATCCTGCTCGGTCAATTGCTGGCGTGGGATTTTTTAAGTGACCATAAGCGAGGCGTCAGACATCAAAATCGCATCGCTGTCCCTGTAGCACGATGACACCCTTGCTGTGAAGGATCGGCCAGGTGGCCGACCCTGCCGACACGTCTAGATTGTTTTGGATCATGATCATGTGGTCGAGCTTGACGTCTTTCCGACGGCGCAGAACCTCCAGACGACCTGAGACTCCGTACCGCATAGAAGCGAACGTAGATCAGCTAGAAAAGATAGCCTAACGGATTCGAAAAGATCGCTATCGAAGGCACGACTTTTGGTCTTGGGTAGATCGGTGTCGCAGTTCGGCACCGGTCATTTGCCTAAGCCGAAGACCGCACGCACGTGTGGTTCATCACGAGCAGGCCATCGGTCGATGTCATAACCAGGCAAGTCTTTCGCTGGAGCGAGGCAAGCCTCCAATGTCGCCGGGGTGCCCTCAGATTCCTTATCCTGTTCTCGGACCAAGGACAGAAGGCATCCTGTTCTCGGACCAAGGACAGAAGGCGACAAGCCTGTATTTGCCCCAAGAAAGGATCGGACTATCCGCAGCGCAAGTGGAATCGGGATGCGTCTTGGAGACAGCAATTCTGTCTGCAGTGACATCGAGCGGCGATGCTGGGGATCTGTCTCTTGCGGCATGCGCCTCGCACGACCGGCGATAGGCGTATGATCGGACCTCTGAGCTCCCCTCTGTGTCGATCGTCTCTGGCGTGTTGATTCTAGACCACGAGACTAGGCGCCCGAGCAGAAGGTGTCTGCGACTACTTCCTCGAAGCCTTCGCTCCGGCTTGCGTCGACGTCTGCGTCCGTGGGGGCCGAACTGTCTTTTATATGCCTAAGGGTTGAGGCGCTCCAAGGCGCGAGGAGGTAACATGCAAAAGCTGCTGGTGCTGCAATCGATGTGGGCGATGGAACGTCGCCATACCGATGGTGTAGAGCGTTCGATGGAGAAGAGCATCCAGATGATCACTGATGCCGGCTTTGACGGGATCAGTGCACATTGGGCAAACCGCGAGAAGGTCCGAGCCATACATGACCTACTAGGTCCGCTCGGTCTCGTAACCGAGGCGCAATGCTTCCCGAAGACGGTTGATGATCTCAAACCCGTCCTCGAGCTCGCTACACAATACGCGGTGCATCACGTCAACCTGCAACCGGATGTGCGGCCGCGGCGCCTCGATGAATGTCGACCATTGATCGAGGGCTGGATGCGTCTCGCTGAGGAGGTTGATTTCCCCGTGCTGATCGAGACACACCGCGACCGCATGACGACGGATCTTTTTTTTACGCTCGACCTACTCGATGCCTATCCTGACCTGCCACTCATTGCTGACCTGTCGCACTATCTCGTCGGGCGCGAGTTCGCTTGGCCGATGGAGGAGGTGAACCACGGCTACATGCGGCGCATTATGGACAATGCCTGGGCCTTCCATGGCCGTGTAGCCACCCGCGAGCAGGTGCAGATCGAGCTGTCTTTTCCCGCCCACCGCCGTTGGGTTGAACTGTTTCTCGGTTGGTGGGCCTATGGCTTCGACAGCTGGCGGCGCCGTGCAGCGCCAGATGCCACAGTTGCCTTTACATGTGAGCTCGGTCCGCAGCCCTATGCGATAATCGGTCGGGATGGCAATGATACGACAGACCGATGGCAGGAGTCGCTTCTACTCGCCAGCATGGTACGTGATCTGTGGGCGCGGGGTGAGGCGCCTCTGGCGTGAAGAACGACAACCGAACAATGGAGGCTAAGCGTGAAAACGCGTGCAGCAGTGGCCTATGGTGCGGGTCAGCAGCTTGTCGTTGAGACAATCGATATCGACGGCCCAAAGGACGGCGAGGTGCTGATTGAGGTTATGGCGACGGGCGTATGCCATACGGATGCCTTTACACTGTCTGGTGCTGATCCGGAGGGCGTGTTTCCCTCCATCCTCGGTCACGAGGGCGCGGGAATCGTGCGCGAGGTCGGTGCAGGAGTAAAGAGCTTGCGAGCGGGGGACCACGTCATCCCACTCTACACACCGGAGTGCCGCGAATGCAAAACGTGTCTCTCACAGCGCTCCAATCTCTGTACCTCCATCCGTGCAACTCAGGGTAAAGGACTGATGCCGGACGGCACCTCCCGCTTTTCAAGTGGCGGCAAGATGCTGCACCACTACATGGGCTGCTCGACTTTCTCCAATTTCACCGTGCTGCCGGAGATTGCCGTTGCCAAAGTTCGGGAGGACGCACCCTTTGACAAGATTTGCTACATCGGTTGCGGGGTCACGACCGGCATCGGAGCGGTGATCTATACGGCCAAGGTGTGGGCAGGGGCCAACGTGGTGGTGTTCGGGCTCGGCGGTATCGGGCTCAATGTGGTCCAGGCCGCGCGCATGGTGGGCGCGGATAAGATCATCGGCGTCGACCTCGATCCGAACAAACGTGCAATGGCCGCGCGCTTCGGCATGACGCACTTTGTCAATCCTGAGGAAGTAGGCCGCGACAAGGTGGTTCAGGCAATCATCGACCTAACCGATGGTGGCGCAGATTTCTCTTTCGAGTGCATCGGCAACGTGCACACGATGCGTCAAGCGCTAGAGTGCTGTCATCGGGGGTGGGGTGAGTCCATCATCATTGGCGTCGCCGGCGCCGGACAAGAAATCTCTACGCGCCCGTTCCAGCTTGTCACCGGCCGCGTTTGGCGCGGTTCGGCCTTCGGCGGTGCTCGTGGTCGGACTGATGTACCCAAGATCGTCGACTGGTACATGGAAAAGAAGATCAATATCGACGACTTGATCACCCACACCATGCCACTCGAGAAGATCAACACGGCCTTTGACCTTATGCATCAGGGTGCGTCGATCCGTTCCATCATTGTCTACTAGCGTGCCAAGTGAGTGCCCCCCGTATGGAGGTCGCATCGCACTACCGCAGTTTCGGCGGCGAGCAGTTGTTCTGCCGTCACCAGTCGGAAGAGACAGGTACGGAGATGCGCTTTGCCATCTATGTGCCAGAAGCTGCTCAGCACGGGTCCGTACCACTCCTTTGGTTTCTGTCGGGCCTTACCTGCACGGAAGAGAACTTCACCACGAAAGCGGGGGCGCAGCGTATGGCATCTCGGCTGGGACTGGCGCTGATCGTTCCCGACACTAGCCCTCGTGGTCCGGGTGTGCCGGGCGACCCCGCAGCTGCCTATGATTTTGGTATTGGAGCGGGTTTCTATCTCGACGCGACAGTAGCGCCGTTTGCTGAACACTACCGCATGGAGAGCTACCTTACGAGGGAACTCCAGATCGCCTTGCCACAACGGTTTCCCATTGATGTTCAGCGCCAGTCGGTGATGGGTCACTCCATGGGCGGGCACGGTGCCATAACGCTAGCGCTACGGCACCCGAGGCTATTCAGTTCAGTTTCGGCCTTCGCCCCGATTAGTTCGCTCACGAACTGCTCTTGGGGGCAAAAGGCGCTACGCGGGTACCTGGGAGCCGACCCAACTGCCTGGCGCGGTCATGATGCAACCCTCTTGATGGCCGACGGCCACCGTATCAAGCACCTCTTGGTCGACCAGGGAACATCCGACTCATTCATCGCCACGCAGTTGCGACCTGATTTGCTAGCAGCGGCCTGCGCCGAGGCGCGCATCGACCTGTCGTTGCGCTATCGCGATGGCTACGACCATTCCTATTACTTCATTGCGAGCTACGTCGAGGAGCACCTCGAGTGGCATGCCCATCATCTTGGGTGCGACGAACTGGTGGTACGATGAGGCAGCCAGCTTGGCGACGGGGAGAGAGTGCCGGTAAGCGCGGTGGGCGAGATCGTATGGGTACGGCGGTGACAAAACCATCCAGTAGAACACCGGCTATGTGCTGAGCGTGGCGGAGTAAAATCCGGCCAGATGGGTAGGCTGCTGCTTTTGGGAGCGGCCGGGGATGTTCGCCGTGGAGATCTATGCCGCCGTTCGGCGCTTCGTGTTTGTCGATGGCAACAGTCGCCGCGAGGCGGCACGGATATTCGGGCTGAGCCGCGAGACGGTGGCGAAGATGTGCCGCTTCTCGCTGCCGCCGGGCTACACGCGAACCAAGCCGGTTGAGAAGCCGAAGCTGGGGCCGCTGCTGCCGGTCATAGACAGCATCCTGCAGGCGACAAAGCTGCTCATCATCGATGACCTCGGCTACGTGCCCTTGTCTGTGACTGGCGCCGAGTTGCTGTTCGAGGTGTTCTCGCAACGCTACGAACGCGGCTCAGAGCCGCAACCCTATTGAGTAGACCTCAGGACCGCAGCCGTGCGAAGAGGCCGCAACCAGTGATGTCGCACTGGCCATCTTTGGCAGCCCGTTCAAGACGTTTCTCTCTCACTGGAACAGGTCGGTCGTTTCCCTAAACTGACCCAATGACTCATGTCTGGCAAGATTTTCAGCCTCGACAAGCGGGCAGCTCGACCGCTTTTGCGGCACGCCTGTGACCTCTTTTAACTTAAATGGCGGTCATCTACGCCCGCCGAAAAAGCTCTGCGCTGCACCGGCGATAGCGGCAGCGCCGATACCGAAATGGGCGTAAAGATCGCGCACCGTCCCGGTCTGTCCAAAGTGCTCGACGCCGAGCGTGAGCGCCCGGTGACCGTGCACCCCGCCGAGCCAGGCGAGCGTCGCCGGGTGGCCATCGATGGCAGTGACGAGGCCTGAGTCTCGCGGAAGATCGGCGAGCAGGGTCTCGATGTGGCAGGTCGTATCGCCGACGCCGCGAGACCTTGCGCGCTGCGCGGCGAGCCAGCCTGCGTTGAGGCGATCGGCCGAGGTGACAGCCAGAACTGCGACGTTACGCCTGTCGCCGCCAACGCGGCCGGCCGCCTCGATCGCTTCGTTCGCCAGCACACCCTGATAGGCGATCGCCACTTCGCAGCTCGGCGTCGGCGGCACGAGCCAGTAGCCGCCGCGGATGATGCTGTCGCTGAGCGCCGGACTCATCTCGCGCGGCGGCTGCTCGATGCTACGCGTGGTGAGCCGCAGATAGACCGACCCGCCCGACACATCGCGCGGCCACGCTGCGAGATCCGCGCGCGCCTCCCCATCGCGCTGCATGTAGTCGAAGCCCCAATCGATGATGACAGCGAGTTCGTCGGCAAACGCGGGCTCGAACGCCGCGAGGCCATCCTGCGCCATGCCGATCAGCGGCGAAGCGATTGACTGATGCGCCCCGCCCTCGCCGGCGAGCGACACACCCGAGGGCGTGCCGACAAGCAGGAAGCGCGCATCCTGGTAGCAGGCATAATTGAGCGCATCGAGACCACGCGAGATGAACGGATCGTAGATCGTGCCGATCGGCAGCAGACGCTCACCGAATAACGAATGACTAAGGCCCGCGGCCCCAAGCAGCAGCATCAGATTCATCTCGGCGATGCCAAGCTCGATGTGCTGGCCGGCCAGCGAGAACTGCCATTTCTGCACGCTCGGAATGTGCTCCTTCTGGAACAGATCGGCGAGCTCGCGCTTTGCGAAGAGGTGCCGACGATTGACCCACGGCCCCAGATTGGTAGAGACCGTGACGTCGGGCGACGTGGTGACGATGCGCCGGGCCAGCTCGCTGTCGGTCTTGGCGATTGCATCGAGGATACGGCCGAAAGCTGTTTGGGTTGACGTCGGCGCGCGATCGAGTGCGATGACACCGATGCTCGGGATTGGTGGCGAAATCAGGCGGCGGTTTGCTCTGGTGCTAAACGGCACCCGGGCGAGGAACGCTTCGAGTTCCGCCGGCTTGGCGCCGAGGCCCTCGAAGCGATCCCACTCATGGGCAGGCCGCACGTGCATCTCTTCACGCAGGGCCTCGATCTGGGCCACCGTCATCTGCCCTGCGTGATTGTCCTTGTGCCCCGCGAGCGGCGTGCCCCAGCCCTTGACTGTGTAGGCAATGAAAACGGTCGGCTGATCGGTCGGCGCTGCCTCGAACTGTTCGAGCAGCGTCTCAGTGCAATGCCCGCCGAGGTTGGCCATGAGGGCAGCGAGCTCGATGTCCGACCGTCGCTCCATGAGCGCGCTCAGCGGACCCTGGTCGCCGATCTCGCTTTCGAGTCGCTCGCGCCACGCGGCACCGCCGCGAAACATCAGCGCCGAATAGAGATCGTTTGGGCAAGCATCTATCCATGCCCTTAGCCTCTCGCCGCCGGGTTCGTCGAACGCGCGCTGCTGCTGCGCACCATACTTGATCGTAACGACGTTCCAGCTGAAGCCGCGGAAGATCGCCGCGATGCGGTCGTAGAGCCCTTCGCGCACCACGCCGTCGAGGCTCTGCCGGTTGTAGTCGATCACCCACCAGCAGTTGCTGAGCCCCTGCTTCCAGCCCTCGAGCAGGCACTCGTAGACATTGCCCTCGTCGAGCTCGGCATCGCCGACCAGTGCCACCATGCGGCCTTTGCGGATGTCCTTGCGTGCCCAAGGCTTCGCGAGCACATAATCCTGGATAATCGAGGCGAACGCCGTGAACGCCACGCCGAGGCCCACCGACCCGGTCGAGATATCGACGTCGTCGGTATCCTTGGTCCGCGATGGGTAGGACTGCGCGCCGCCGTAGCCGCGGAAGGCCTTGAGCTTGTCGAGGCTCTGCTTGCCCAAGAGATACTGGATGGCGTGGAACACCGGCGCAGCATGCGGCTTCACCGCCACACGATCTTCGGGCTTGAGCACCGCGAAGTAGAGCACCGACAACATTGCGGCCATCGACGCCGACGACGCCTGGTGCCCGCCGACCTTGAGGCCATCAGGGTTGGGGCGGATGTGGTTGGCGTGATGGATCATCCAGTTCGACAGCCAGAGCGCCTTGAGCGTCAACTGGTCGATGAGCGCGATCCGGTCCGTCGAACTGTACCCGCCGTGCACGTTAATTCCCATCTTGCGAGTTCTGGACCATCGTCGGCTGGATTGATCGCCGAAAGCAGCCTATTTTGACCCAGTGAACAGCCCACCGCGCAAGAATCAGAACACTCAGCGGCCAATATCGGCAAAATCCGCCAATTTCGCGCTGGACGATGCTGATCGCCGCATCCTCAGGGTTGTGCAGGAGGACAGCCGCGTGACTCTCGAGGCCATTGCCCATCGTGTCGGCCTTTCCGCCTCGCCCTGCCTCCGCCGCATCCGCCGCATGGAGGAGGCTGGGGTCATCACTGCCTACAGCGCCACCGTCGATCAGAAGGCCGTCGGGCTACCGGTGTCTGTCTTCGTCTCGATTAAGCTTGAGCGCCAACGCGCCCAGGAACTTGATCGCTTCGGTGAGGCCATCGCGCATTGGCCTGAGGTGATGGAGTGCTACTTGATGACCGGCCAGTTCGACTATTTGCTACGCGTCGTCTGCGCCGACCTCGCCGAGTACGAAGCATTCCTGAGGGAAAAGTTAACTCAGGTTGAGGGCGTCCGCTCGATCGAATCCAGCTTCGCGTTAGGGCAGGTCAAGTATTCCCGCGTGCTGCCGGTATAGAGAGGGCTGCAGGGATCGCACCAATCCAGGGATCCCAATTGGCGCCTGAGCTGGCAATGTCTTCCTTGCCGAGTCGCAGGCGGCAGGCTCGTTTGGTCGGTGCTTTAGTCGTCGTCGGAAGTCAAGCGCAGTGCTCTGGGCTCGTAGCTACTTCCTCTGCGCAAAGTGAGCACGCATGTAGAGGGGGCACCGAGCTCGAGTTGCGCGCGTCAGGCGCGTAGCAGCACTTTGAGGTCGGTTGCGGGATCGGTCACGATCCGGGGTGACGGGGAGCGCCCCATTTCCAGCAATCGTTTGGCTGCGACGTAGGCGCGGCTGTCGTTGATGGCATCGACGGCCAGCAACTCGTCGCCGCGATAGTACCAGTGCGACCGTCCTGCACCGGTTTCGCGGACATGGACCGTTTCGTAGCCCTGGCTGTGTCCGGCGATCTGCAGTCGGCAGTCATACTGGTCAGACCAGAACCAAGGGCGCGGCACATAGGCTACCCCGCGACCCAGCATGTTGCGCGCCGCCAGCTCGCCCATGTCGATGGCGTTGCCGACACTCTCGATGCGTTGCCTGCGGCCACGGAACTCAAATGCGGCGCAGTCGCCGGCCGACCAGATGTTCTCCGCCGAGCTGCGCAGTTCGGCGTCGACGGCGATACCGTTGTCGGTGGCAAGCCCCGCGTTTGCAGCAAGCGTGGTGTTCGGTACGACGCCGATGGCCACGACCACGAAGTCGGCCGGAAGCTCGCGGCCATCACCGAGCTTTACGGCGCGGACTCGGCGATCCCCCACGAGACCAGCCAGGTCGCAACCCTCTTGGATGGTGACACCACGGGCGGTGTGTATTTGCCGCATGAACTCGGAGGTTTGGGCGCATGCTACCCGCTGCAGAATGCGCGGGGCGGCCTCCAGAACGGTGACGGACATACCGCGGCTCACGCACGTGGCGGCGACTTCGAGACCGATATAGCCCCCGCCGACGATGACCATCGATCGTCCGGGCTCGAGCTCTGCCCCCAGGCGCTGAGCGTCGGCGAAGTCGCGAAGCGTCAGCACACCTTCAAGCGCCCCTCCAAGCTGCTCTGGCAGTCGGCGGGGTGCGGCCCCCGTGGCCAGTGCAAGCAGGTCGTAGCCCAGCCATGCGCCATCGTTGAGCTGCAGCCGTGCACGGGCGACATCAATGCCGGCAACGGGCGACGCGAGGCGCAGATCGATCGCCTGGTCGCTGAAGAAGTGCTTCGGACGCAGGAGCAGCGCGTCGGTGTCGAGGCCACCAAGAAGGAATGATTTCGACAGTGGCGGACGCTGATAGGGTGCCAGCGCCTCTGCACCCAGCAGCGTGATGCGACCGGCAAAGCCCTCGGTGCGCAGCGTTGCCGCGATCACGCAGCCGGCCTGGCCCGCCCCGACCACCACGGCATGGAGACTAGTTTGCATGCGCCAGATCCGGGCCTCGGGCGCCGGCACAAGGGCAACCCCCACGCCAGCCGCACCTGGTGCAAAACTGCATTACGAACCTCTCAACACTTAGCTACCCAAGTCAGTCAAATTGCCTAGCCACGGCCATTGGCCGCAAATTAGCCGGGCGAGGGCGGAAACACAACGGTCTTGTGACTGTTGAGGAACACCCTTCCGTGGGCATGCGCATGGACTGCGCGGGCGAGAACCTGCGACTCCACGTCCCGGCCCAAGCTGGCATAGTCTTCCGCATTTTGAGCATGGGTCACTCGAACGATGTCCTGTTCGATGATCGGCCCCTCGTCGAGGTCGGCGGTGACATAATGCGAAGTTGCGCCGATGAGCTTGACGCCCCGCTGAAACGCTTGACTGTAGGGGCTGGCGCCCTTGAACGAGGGCAGGAACGAATGATGGATATTTATGATCCGGCCAGCGTAGGTCGTGCACATCTCGCTGGAGAGCACCTGCATGTAGCGCGCAAGGACGATCAACTCGGCGCGCGCATCCTCCAGCAGGGCGATCTGTTCGCGTTCGGCTCTGGACTTGTTCTCTGTCGTCACGCGGATGAGGTGGAAAGGAATATCATGGTTGACCACAAGCTTCTGGTGATCAAGGTGATTGGAGATCACCCCAACAATGTCGATCGGCAGAGCGCCGATCCGCCAGCGATACAGCAGGTCGTTCAGACAATGCCCGAATCGGGAGACGAAGATGACAACGCGGCACCTGCGCGCCTCGTCGAAAAAACCGTGCTGCATGTTGAACCTAACCGCCACAGCGGCAAAGCCGGCATCCAGCTCCTCAAGCGTGCGGCCTTCTTCGGACTGGAACCCGACGCGCATCATGAAGCGGCCAGACTCGGTGTCGTCAAACTGGGCGCTGTCGAGAATGTTGCAGCCGCTGGCCGCGAGATAGCTTGAGGTCGCGGCCACGATCCCGCGGGTCGAGGAGCAACTGATGCGCAAGACGAACTTTGTCATGAAAACACTCCAGACGGGCCGCCGGCACGGGAGAAGCGGCAGGTTCGGTGCTGGTTGGCCGGACATCCGCAGCCTTGCAGGGTGGGGCTCATCAATGCTTCCTCATGTATCCACCATCGACCACCAACTCCGTTCCGGTTATGAAACTCGCGGCATCCGATAGAAGAAACAGCATCGCCTCGGCCACTTCTTCGGGATGCGCCATTCTTCCAAGTAAATTCTTCTCCCCAGCGGCCACCGACGCCGTCGCACTATCGGCAGGGTTCCCCAAGGTCTGCTGGGTAAACGGCGTATCGACCCAGCCTGGGCTCACCGCGTTGACACGCACGCCTAGAGGCGCGAACTCCCCGCAAGCCGCGCGCATCAGGCCGAGGACTGCGCCCTTGGAGGTGTGGTAAGCTACAGATCCCTCGGTCGCGACATGGGCTGAGATGGAGGCGGTAAGTACGATAGCCCCACCGGGCTGCATCTGGGCGTGCTTCATCGACAGCATTGCACCGGTGACGTTCACGGCCATCACGCGCTGCCAATCGGCCCAGGAGAAATCCTCAACGCGCCCGTGAGCACCGATGCCCGCGATGGATACCAGACCAACCACGGGACCGATTCGGGTAAGGGCGGCGGCAACGGCGGCTTCCTCGGTGACGTCGGCGACCAGAGTTAGGTCCGCCCCGAGATTCTCCTTCAGGTCGATCGACGCGGCTCGCCAGCCAGCGTCCTGCACCGCGCGCACCAGTGCCCGCCCGATGCCTCCGGCTCCCCCGGTGATTGCAATCCAGCCCATCAGTGCACCCGCATAAGGCCGCCATCAACGAACAGCGTCTCGCCGGTGACGAAGGAGGCCTTCGGCGAGGCCAGCCAGAGGATCGCTTTGGCGATCTCCTCCGGCTCGGCCATGCGGCCAAGCACATGGGCACGCCGCGCGGCATCCTGAAGGGTCGCGGGATCCAGGGCGGTCTCCAGCGCGGCCCGAGTGAAGCCCGCCGCTACCCAGCCCGGCGCCACCGCGTTCACGCGGATGCCGCGCGCACCCAGTTCCCCGGCAAGCCCCCAGGTCAGGCTTTCGACTGCAGCCTTAGTGGTGACGTATGCTGGATAGTCGGCGCTGGCCACATAACCGGAGATCGAGGCCATGTTGACGATGGCTGGGGTCTGTCCCCGTTCCAGCAACGGCACACCGTACTTGGCGGTCAGGAACATCGCTCCCACATTCACCTTGAGCATCCGGTTCCAATCGGCCAGTTGCATCTGTCTGACGCCCGCGCGGTGGTTGATCCCGGCGATGTTGATGAGCGCATCGAGCCGCCCAAATCGCGCTTCGAGTTCGCCGAAGGCGGCTGCGACAGCCTCCGGATATTCGAGCTCGCAGGCCAGCGTAACGCCATCGCAACCAGCAGGTAATGAGGGGTCCCTCCGATCGAGGAGCGCCAGCGAGAAGCCTGCCTTTCCAAAGGCCTCGGCGGTCGCCGCACCAATGTCGCCGGCGGCTCCGGTGATCAGTACAACGCGCATCGACTCAGCTCACGCGGCTGCCCGAAAAGCGGTGGACCACCATGGTGACGATGATGACGATCCCGAAAATGAACTCAGTCCAGAAGCCCGCAAACCCAGCACCGACGGCGCCAGCGGGGATGAGCCCGATGGTCAAGGCGCCGAAGGTCGCACCGATGATCGTGCCGATGCCGCCCCAGACTGGGGTGCCGCCCACAAAGATTGCGGCAAGGACAGGCAGGAGATAGGCCTTTCCAGATAACGGGAACCACACCATGTTGGCTGTCTGGACGAGGATCACGCCCGACAACGCCCCGGCTACCCCTGTCAGGACGAAGACACCGACCCGGACACGCTCAACATTGATGCCCATTTGCCGGGCCGAGTTCGCGTTGTCGCCCACCATTTGCACTCTGATGCCGAAGCGGTGGTAGCGGAAGAGAACGTACATGACGGCAACCCAGACCAGCGACAGGAAAAAGTGGTTCGGGACCTGGAGCCCGAGTATGTCCCACTTGCCCACGAAGAACAAATTGCCGTCCGTGCCCACTGCCTCGCGATATTCGAGGTTTCTACCCTGGGCGAGGAAGTTGACGATGCCGACGATAAAAAAGGAAAGCCCCAGCGTTGCAACCAGCGACGAGATCTTGCCGTAGACGACGATCGCGCCAACGCCACCGCCCAGAAGACCGCCAAGCACCATCGTGATGAGCGCCGCAGGCAAGATGGGCACGCCCCAAATCAGAAGCGTCATGAAGAGACCGCCACCCGCGCCAATGACGGCCGGGAACGAAAGATCGATCTCGCCCGCGGTGATGACGAAGACCAACGCGGTGGCGAGGATGATCGAGGGGGGGACCGAAAAGAGGAATGAACCGTAGAAACCGGGGTTGGTGAAGAGGCCCCAATTCTGCGACGCGAAGAAGAACCAGACGCAAACGAAGGCCAGCGCGGAGTTTACCGCGCGACCGTTGACCCCATAGAAGCGCCGGAAGGCACTTTGCTCGCGGCGGTTGTCGATCGGGGCGGCGGTGAAGCGGCCGGTGGTTTGGGTCATTGCGACGGTCCTCAGTCGGGCTGGCGCATGCTGGCGGCGTGGGCATGGCCCGTCTCTGCCAGTTCGCGCATCATGTGGATCAGATGATCGGCACCGTCGAAGGCGGATTTCGGCCCCTCGAACGCCTCGCGACCGCGGTCGATCACGAAGAAACGGTCCGAGATGTCCCAGACGTGGTAGATGTTGTGGCCGATGAAAATGACCGTGCGACCTGAAGCCTTCACGGCCTCGACGAAACGGAAAACTTTTTGCGTTTCGGTCAACGACAGCGCCGTGGTCGGCTCATCGAGGACGATCACATCGGCCTTGTTGTAGAGCGCGCGGGCGATGGCAACGCCCTGGCGCTCTCCGCCCGACAAGTTGCCCACGATAGAGTGCGGACTGAAGACCTTGGAAGTGAAGCCGATTTCACGCATCAAGCGGTTCGCTTCCTCGATCTGGCGCCTTCCATCGATCAGGCCAAGCGCGTTGATGATCTCGCGCCCCATGAAGATATTGGCAACGATCGAGTGTTGCGGTGCCAGCGCCCGGTCCTGGAACACCGTCTCGATTCCGGCATTTCGCGCGGCGAGCGGATTCCAGGGGTCTCGGCGGGTGCCGTTCACCCAGATCTCGCCAAAGGTTGGCGCATCGACGCCCGCGAGCGTCTTGACGAGCGTGGACTTGCCGGCGCCATTGTCGCCCAGTAGGCCCATAACCTCGCCCTTGCTTACCTTCATCGAGACGCCGGTCAGCGCTTCTACGCTGCCGAAACGCTTGACGATGTTCCTGAGCTCGATAATGGGCGTGCCGGAATCGGCCATGCCTTCCCCCTGGAATGGTAACCGGGCCGCCGCGGCGGCCCGGTTAGGTCTGACTCAGCGATAGCCCTGGTTTGCCAGTTCGGCGACATCGGCAACGTTATCCCTGGTGACAAAGCCGGATCCCGTGTCCACATTCATCGGCGCAAGCTTGTACACAAGCTGCTGGCAGAGCGAGAGGACCGGCATATAGCCTTGCAGGTAGGGCTGCTGATCGGCGGTCACCAGCATGTGACCACTCTCCAGCGATTCCTTAACGCCCTGACCGATGTCGAAGCCCACGCCGATGATCTGGCCCGGCTTGATACCCATCGAATCCATGAAGACCGGCGCCGCCGATACCCAGGGTCCACCCGGATAGCCAATGAGCTTCACATTGGGGTCCGACAGCACGGCCGCGGTCAGCACCGGCAGCTGCAGCATCTGGTCGGCAGAGGCGCCCTCGGCCTCCTGCAGCTTGACGACCTTCATGCCCCATTCTTCCAGCGCATCGGCAAGACCCAGTTCGCGCTGCGCGCGGTTGCCGGCCTCCCAGCGGGACATGATGATAGCGGTGTCACCCTTCGTCAATTTGTCGCCTGCGAGACGAAGAGTCTCGGCCGCAAGTGCACGGCCCTGCGCGTACAGGGAGGCACCGACAAAGCCCGAACCGGTCTTGGCGCGCACTTCCGGTACGTCCACGTTCATGTACATGACCTTGATGCCCGCCGCGGCGGCCTGTTCGGCCAGAGGCATCAGCGCCCCATCGCCCGGATGGCCCATCATCGCGATGCCGTCCGGCGTCTGGCCGATCATGTCGCGGAACTGGGTCACCATCTGTTCGAAGTTCCAGTCCGAATAAATGATCCTGACGTCCGCGCCGGTGTCGGCGGCGGCCTGCAGCGCGCCCTTGTCGATGATCGAGTTAAATGTGCCCCCCGAAGGCCCGCCCGAGAATACGACGATGTCCTTTCCCGCGCACCATCCTTCGGTCTGGGCGTTCGCTGCGGTCGCACAAAGGGCGACTACACTCGCGGCGCCGAGCAGCGCCGATACGATTCCACGCATGTTTTCCTCCCTGTTGCATCGCTGTCTCGACCGGCCGCGCGACGCTGTACCAAAACCGTTTTTGATACTGCACGATGTTTTTGCTAGAAAACAATGCTGCGTCAAGCGGCCTTCTGCCGATTTTTGGAGAATTTCGAGCAAAGAGAGGCGAATCTTGACAGGGTGTCCAGAAACGTTTTTGGATTGCGCTTCTCCGAGTTCGAAAGGTGGCGGGTGTGAGCCAAGGACGTGCAGCCGAAGGGACAACGCGGGACGCTGCGGCTTCGGCCGCCGAATGGTGGCGCGGTGCTGCGATCTACGAGGTCTATGTCCGTTCATTCCGCGACGCCGATGGCGACGGGCAGGGCGATCTAAAAGGACTAATCGAAGGGCTCGACTATCTCGCTGCGCTCGGTATCGATGCGATCTGGATCACGCCGGTTTCACCCTCACCGAACTTCGATTCTGGCTATGATGTTCTGGACTATTGCGCCATCGCGCCTGCTTTCGGCACGATGGGGGATTTCAAGGCGCTGGTTGCGGGGGCTCATGCAAGGGGGCTCAAGGTGGTGCTGGATCAGGTGTACTCTCATTCCTCTCACCTGCATCCGTGGTTCGTCGAAAGCGCCTCCTCGCGCATCAACCCCAAGGCCGACTGGTATGTTTGGGCTGATCCGAAGCCCGATGGTGGGCCACCCAATAACTGGCTCGGACGGTTCGGTGGCTTTGCTTGGGAATGGAACGGGACGCGGCGGCAGTACTATCTTCACAATTTCCTGATTGAGCAGCCCGATCTGAACCTCCACAACCCTGCTGTACAGTCAGAGGTTCTCGCCATTATGCGCTTCTGGTTCGCGCTGGGGGTAGACGGGCTCCGGCTCGACGTCGTCAATTTCTACATGCACGACCCGGCTCTGCGGGACAACCCGCCCTCTCGCAACGATGGTTCCCCCAATCCCTATTACCTACAGGCCCACGTCTATGATCGCTCGCGGCCAGAGAACCTGCCGTTCCTTTCGCGAATGCGGGCGGAGGCCGACCAGGCGGGAGCGCGTATGCTCTTGGGTGAGATCAGCTGCGACGCCCAAATAGAGCGGATGGCGGAGTATACGCGCCCAGGGCGACTGCATACTGCTTACTCCTTCGAGCTTCTGGGACCGAGGCTGAGTGGTGTCAATGTTGCCCTCGCCGTCGAGCGCGCTGGGGCAGATGGGGCCTGGCCTTGCTGGGCATTTTCCAGTCACGATGTGGTACGCGTCGCGTCGCGATGGAGGGCTGTGGGCCATCCAGCGCGTGTAAAGATGTTGCAGGCGATGCTTTTGTGCCTTCGCGGTTCGGTGGTGATCTATCAGGGCGAGGAACTAGGACTTCCACATTCTGAAGTGCCCCGTCACCGCCTGCAGGACCCGGAGGCGATCCGCTTCTGGCCTAACCATCGCGGCCGCGATGGCGCGCGCACACCCATGCCCTGGACCGAAGAGGAGCCCTCACTGGGCTTTTCGAGGGCCGAGGGCTGGCTTCCCGCGGAAGCTGCGCACCGCAGTCTGGCGATCAGTGTGCAAGAGACGGATCCTCAATCGACGCTCGCGCATTGTCGGGCGCTCTTGGCCTTGCGCCATGGCTCATCGGCCTTGCGGCTTGGAAACTGGGATGTAATCGATGCCACCGAGACGGCTCTGGTTTTCCGCCGCCATCATGGAGAGGAAAGCTTGATCTGCTGCTTCAACTGGGGCGAGGCGCCGATTCCCGTCGCCCAGGGGGCAGTTTCACTTGCAGGTGGTACCCAATCTGGCCACCTGATGCCGGACAGCTACGTCATCCTGAAAGAACAAGCATGACGAGTGGGCGGGATCTCGAGGCAGCCCCGCTACGTCGCGGCATTCGATCGGTCGCGCGTGAGGCGGGTGTTTCTGTGTCGACTGTCAGCCGAGCGCTGAACGGATACGAGGATGTGAACGCGGACACCCGCCGCCGTGTGCGGGAAGCCGCGGAACGGCTGGGCTACCGCGCTAACCATGCCGCCTCGACGCTCCGACGAAAGCAGACAGACACCGTGACATTCATGGTCTCCAAGCCCTGGACGAAATTCGTCGACCCGTATTTTCTCGGTATCATCGACGGCCTCGAACTTGCGCTGACGGCGAACGGGCTTGACCTGCAGGTGACGATGGCGCGCGATTTCGACAGCGAGCTGGCGGTGATCCGCCGAACGGTCGAACGCGACCGATCCGACGCGCTGATCTTCGCCCGCACCCGGCCCGAGGACGAACGGATCGACTGGCTGGAAGATCGGGACTTTCCTTTCATCACCGTGGGTAGGACGGTGCGCAACAGCCATTCCTTCCTCGACCGCGACCAGCAGAAAATCGGACGCGACGCGGCACGGCGCCTCGCGGCGCTCGGGCACCGAAGTATCGGACACCTGACGACGCCGCTGCGCTATACCTACACCCATCTCACCATACAGGGGGTCCGCGAGGGGCTGGAGACCGCGGGACTAAGCCATGATCCTAAACTTGACATCGAGTGCTTCCTCTCTCGCAAGACCGGAGAAGAGGCTGTAACCGAGCTCTTCATGCGCGGCCAGCGGCCGACGGCGCTGATCTGCGGAAATGACCTGATCGCGATTTCCGCTATGGAGGGCCTGCGCCGGCTCGGGCTGCGGCCCGGCGAAGACGTTGCGCTGATCGGTTGCGATGACATCCCAGTGGCCGCCTATGTGCGTCCCGCTCTGACGACATTCAACCTCGATCTGGAGGCGATGGGGATAAAGCTCGGTCAGATGGTTGTTTCAAGGCTTGGGGGCGACGCCACCGTGCAGCAGGAACTTGTCCCCGCACCCATGATCATCCGGCAAAGCGACTGTCCTGGAGGCGGCGATGAAGCTTGAGGTTCATCACCTTCGCGCGCTGAAGGGAAAGCGACAACTCACCGAACTCAATGTCCAGTCGGTCGAACATACCGGCGCCGCCGAGGCTGCCGGGATAGACATCATCGTATCGGGCCACCGCCCTGAGTTCCAGGCTCGCCGAGCCGCCGCACCCGACACCCATTTCTGCTTTGGTCTGATCTACGGGCATCACGTCAACGCCGACGAGGCCAAGCGGGCAGCCTTCGAGGTCATGGAGGCGGGAGCCGATTCCATCTATTGCGCGATGCACCTTGATGTCATCGAGGCCATGGCGCGCGAGGGCATCCCGGTCGTGGGCCATGCGGGCCTTGTGCCACAGAAGTACCGTTTGACGGGAATGCGCGCCTTCGGTCGGACGCTCGAAGAGGCGCGAGCGCTGATGCGAACTATCCGGTCATATGAAGATGCCGGCGCCTTTGCCATTGAACTGGAGGTGGTGGCCGAACCCGTCGCCACTGCGATTTCGCGGGCGACGCCACTGACGGTCATCTCGATGGGATCGGGCGCTGGCTGCGACGTACAGTATCTTTTTGCGGTGGATGTGCTGGGCGAGACCAAGGGGCGCATTCCCCGACACTCCCGCGTGTATGACGATTTCGCTGCCGAATACGCGCGGTTGCAGGACCGTCGCGTGAAGGCGTTCTCGGCCTTCAGTGCCGAGGTCGCCGGTGGTCAGTTTCCTGGCCCTTCGGAACTCGTGAACCTCAAGCCGGACGAGGAAGCGGCCTTGGCCGACTTCCTTGCCGACCCACGCCGATAGGACTGACCATGATCGACATCCTTGCTCCCCTTAAATTCAAGCCTTCTCGGAACTACTCACTGACCGGCCCGGAACGCCAACGCGCTTTCGACGATGGGCTTGCCAACGCCGAGTGGTACCAAACGCATGTTGATCGCAAGCTCCTCAAAGAGCTGATGAAACGCAAGGATGGCCCGGCGTTGCGCGACACAGCGATCTGGTTGGGGCTTCTCGTCCTGACCGGCATGGGGGGCATCTATTTCTGGGGCAGCTGGTGGGCGCTGCCCTTCTTCGTCGCCTACGGCATCCTTTATGGCACCTCGTCCGATAGCCGCTGGCATGAGAGTCTGCACGGCACGCCGTTCAAGACCGACTGGATGAACAATGCGCTCTATCAGCTCTCGAGCTTCATGCAGATTTGGAACCCCGTGATCTGGCGGTGGAGCCACATGCGCCACCACACCGACACGACGATCGTCGGCCGCGACCCCGAAATCGGCACCATGCGCCCGCCACAGATGATCTTGATGGCGCTGAATATTATTGGACTGACTTCGGTGCCAAGGAACCTGCTTATACTGATACGCCACGCATTGGGTCGCTTCACCTCTGACGAGCGCGACTTCACGCCCAAGAGCGAACTGTCCAAGGCCGCACAGGTGGCACGTGTGCATATCGCTATTCACGCCGCCGTCGTCGTCTCCTGCTTCTATTGGGGGACGATCCTGCCCGCGATGCTCATCGGGCTGCCACGCGCCTATGGCGTCTGGTTCCTTCTCGTAATTGGATTGCCTCAGCATGCCGGGCTGGCCGAGGACGTGCTTGACCACAGACTAAATAGCCGGACCATTCTACTGCCGCTGCCGATCCGCTTTATCTACTGGAACATGAACTACCATGTCGAACACCACATGTTCCCCATGGTGCCTTACCATGCGCTGCCAAGGCTGCACGAGGCCATCAAGCAAGATTGCCCTGAGGCCAAGGGGCTTTGGGCCACCTGGGGGCAGCTCCTGCCGGTGATGATCCGTCAGATACGCGACCACAAATACTACATTCACCAGGAGCTTCCCCCCGGCGCGGGGGCGCCGAAGCTCGGGCCCCGCGCGGCCCATTGAGGAGTTGGCCATGCCCTGGATCGTGGCTGTTTCTGCTGACGACATCGAGCCCGAGGACGTGATCCGCTGGGATCACGGCGGGCAGACCTATGCGCTCTACCGGACCCTAGACGATACCTACTTTTGCACCGACGGGCTGTGCACGCACGAACAGGTGCACCTCGCGGACGGTCTGTTGCAGGGGCATCTCATAGAATGCTCCAAGCACAATGGTCGCTTCGACATTCGCGATGGCGCTCCCAAACGGCCCCCGGTCTGCGAGGCGCTCAAGACCTACCCCGTCCGCCTTGCGGGCGGGCAGGTTCTGATCGACTTGCCGGAGTATCCGGGATGACCCTGCAGGAAGAGTGGTGGCGCGGTGCCGTTACCTACCAGATCTATCCGCGATCTTTTCAGGACTCCGATGGCGACGGAGTGGGTGACCTCGCCGGCATAGCAGCGCGGCTCGATTACGTTGCCAGGCTGGGCGTCGACGCGATCTGGCTCTCACCGGTCTTCCCATCACCCATGAAGGACATGGGGTACGATGTCTCGGACTACCGAGGCATCCATCCGCTCTTTGGAACGCTGGCGGATTTCGACCGCCTCCTCGCACTGGCGCATGAACGGCAGCTGAAGGTCATCATCGACCAGGTGCTGTCGCACTGCTCGGACGAGCACCCGTTTTTCAGCGAAAGCCGCGCCTCGCGCGACAATCCGCGCGCCGACTGGTTTGTCTGGGTCGACCCGAACCCGGACGGGACTCCGCCCAATAACTGGCTGTCGCATTTCGGGGGCCCCGCCTGGACCTGGGCAAGCCGCCGCAAGCAGTTCTACCTGCACAATTTCCTTGGGAGCCAGCCAGATTTCAACTTCCATAATCCCGATGTCCAGGACTGGCACGTCGAGACGCTGCGTTTCTGGCTCGATCGCGGTGTGGACGGTTTACGGCTGGATACTGTCAACTATTTCTTCCATGATCGACAACTGCGTTCTAATCCTGCGCTGCCGTCGGGAATGGCCGAGTTCGACACCATCCCATACTTCTTTCAGGACCATATCCACCAGAAGACCCAGCCCGAGAACCTTGCCTTTGTAGAGCGGCTGCGTCGACTGACCAACAGCTATGGCGCCCGCGCGATGGTGGGTGAGATCAGCGCTGGCCACCGTGCGCGGCAGGTCATGGGGGATTACACACGGGGCAGCGGGCGGCTCCACATGGCGTATAGCTTCGACCTGCTCGGACCACGGTTCTCGCCCCACCACTTCCGCAGTACCGTCGAGGCCTTTTTCGCGGCAGCACCGGATGGCTGGCCCGCCTGGGCGTTTTCCAACCACGACAGCCCGCGCCACGTCAGCCGCTGGGCAGAGCATGGGCCGCCCGAGGCTCTGGCGCGGCTCTCGGCGGCGCTGCTCTTGTCGTTGGAAGGCTCAGTCTTCCTTTATCAGGGGGAAGAATTGGGGCAGACCGAGACGGAGCTCGACTTGGAGGAGCTTCGCGATCCGCCCGGCATCACTTTCTGGCCCGAGTACAAAGGCCGCGACGGCTGCCGCACGCCGATGGTCTGGAACGGCAGTCTACACGGAGGGTTCACCACCGGCACGCCCTGGTTGCCCGTTAAGCCGCCGCAGCTTGTACGGCATGCGGCCGGGCAGGAGCGCGAGGACACTGTCCTGTCCTTCTATCGGCACATGATAGCACTGCGGAAAGCAACGCCTGCACTTCGCACCGGGCGCACCCGCTTTCGCGACTCCGTCGATGGGCTTCTGTGGTTCGACCGGGGGGACGACGTGACCTGCCTTTTCAACCTCTCCCGGGAGGCGGTGCCGATCCCCCCCCAGTTTCTCAGTTCCCCGACACTTCTTTCCGAAGGTCTGATCACAGGACCGGGCCCAGTCAGCCTCGCACCGCTGGGTTTCATGCTGTCGAGGGCCGCGACATCGCTCTGAAATCAGAAGCGTTTCAGAAGGCGCGTTTGCGGGAACCCGATCTCGACCGTCCCAATATCAGCGCATCGACAACCCTCTAGCAGCCGTTGGCCACTGCCGTCGCGGACGAGCCGCATTTGACATCGAACATCGGTAGAATTTGGTTCTCCAGGTGTGGATACGGCCGAGGCAACCGGTATCCATAGTCGATCGCATTCCGTACCCCTAGACACTCCCTGTCATTGCGTTACATGGCGTCATTGGTTCATCGCGTGACTTTACCCACCCTCCCCACCCTTATTCTCTTTCTCCATCAGCTCCGGCGGATACACCCTGCCTTTCGGAGTGAGTTTCTTTTCTTGGACCATAGGTGCTTATCCTTGACCCTCCCTCATCGCTCAGCCTCATAGCGAACGTTTACCTTCGATCTCGTCGCTCCTATGAGCCTGTCGCCCAATAGGCGCGACTTGAAGTTCGCCGCGTTTCCGAGGGCCATGACGGAGCAGAAAGCCGGGTTGAGGGTTCATTGAGTGCTCATTGAGGTCG
>Ga0247837_1003037_pt1:0-22500 | contig 30204 bp, 24 predicted proteins | sample LaCtaG_2_FD_187115 | JGI IMG/M metagenome (GOLD analysis project Ga0247837, IMG submission 187115) | Freshwater microbial communities from meromictic Lake La Cruz, Castile-La Mancha, Spain - LaCruzMarch2015_14.5m | ecosystem: Environmental > Aquatic > Freshwater > Lake | place: Spain...
CTTACAAAGATATTTTAAAATAATTTTAAAAAAAAAAAAATATGATGTCTGGCATTTTCATTCTTTGAATTATAAAACGTTAATGTATGTAAGACCCTTAAAAAATTTACAACAAAAAGTTCATATAACATTTCAGGGTGCTGACATACAAAAAGACTTTAAAATTAAATATGGTTACAGATTTGATTGTAAATATGAAGATTTCTTAAAAAGGGAAATAAATCTATTTGATAAAATTTATTCAATATCAGATAACATTACAAAAGAGCTCTCTTTCTTTAATGTTCATAAAGAAAATATAATCAAAGTTCCGAATTCTATCGAAATCAAAAAAATTAAATATATTGGAAATAGTAAAAAAGCTAATTTTAATAATAGACTAATGATAATAACCGTTGCTAGATTTTATGAAAAAAAGAAAGGGTTGGATTTAATACCAAAAATTGGTTATTATTTAATTAAAAAAAATATCGACTTTAATTGGACTTTAGTTGGAAGAGGTTCAGACAATTTACTTAACAATAGTTTTATCAAAAAAAATAATAAGTATTTTTCAATACATAAAGAAATTAATAATAAAAATGAGACTTACTTTCCTCACTCTGATTTAATTAAATTATATAAAAAAATAATGTTTATGTAAATCTAGCTAGAATTGAGTCCTTTGGTATCACAATCATCGAGGCTATTGCTGCCGGTTTGCCTATTTTTACTTTCAATACTAAAGGAGCAAACGAAATCGTAAAAGATAAAATAAATGGTTTTATTGTTAAAAAATATCATTCTTTAGACATGGCTAATTTAATATGGAAAATGATTAAGAATAATTACTTTAATAGGCCTAATAAAAATATTAATGATATAAATATTTACGATTTAAAACTAAATACTAGAATTTTAGTAAAAAATTATTCTTTATAAAGTCCTTAATTTTATCCTAGCTCTTAATTTATTTAATAATGTGATAGCATTATTAATTTTATTACTATTTATCTTGGCAAATTTTTTAATATAGGCTTGTCTAAAAATTTGAATTTCCTTAGAATTCCACCACCCGTCAACATTTTGATATATTTGAATAATTTTTTTATAAAGCTCATGAGGATCTTCATAAATAATTCCAATTTTTTTCATTTGCAAAATATACTTATTGTATTCTTTCTTAAAAGGTTCGTATTTAGTATTAACTAATATCAAAAAGGGCTTATTTATATTTAGGCTTTCTAAATGCCCTGTGGAAACGGATGTATAAATTGTTAATCTAGAACATAACTCCAAAGTATTCTTGTAAGGATTACTAAATTTAATATTTTTATTAGAATTTAATATGTATTTTTTTTCATTCCACTCAGAGGTTCTTGTATGAAGTTTAACTTGAAATATTTTTAATAAATTTTTATCCTTAATTAAGGATATAAATTTATAAACTAAACTATGATAACTTGCAATTTTTGAAATGCCAGATGTAACGTCCAGTCTTCCTGTATAGACACTTCTTATTCTTAATTCTAAAATGATAGGGTTTTTTTTAAAAAAAAAATTATTATTTTTAATATTTTTTATTACTCCAAAAGGAAAATTTTTTTTATCACTTTTCCAACCGTAGTTAAGATATAAATCTGATATTTTGTTTTCATTTTCTTGATACCAATGAAACATATATTGGCCGTAGCACCCACCATGCTGGGTAATTATAAATTTGGTACCGTCTTCGACACATCTAGCAATATACCTATCCATTAGAAGACTCCTATTAATTCCAAAGGTAGTAAGAATGAATTTTGGATTTTTTGGTAAAAAACTATTGTCTATAATTTTATCTATTTGATTATAATACTCTAGAGTACTTTTTGGTAAATTTAAAATAATTTGCTTATTTAAAAAATTTTCAAATTTAATATTCTTCTTTAATAATATATTTTTTCTAAATAATATATCTTCTTCTCTAGTAATTAATTTATCAAAATCATCAATATAATAATATAAGTAATTAAATCTTAATGATTTATTTAACTGAAATTCTTTGGAAAAAAAAAGACTTATTATTGTTTCAGATATAAAGCCAAAATAAGAATTAAAAATAAGAAATATATTATTGTTATTCTTAAATAAATATTTAAAAACAGTTAAAATAAAAAAATATATTTTTTCAAGAAACCAAATTTTTTTGAGTCTTTCATAAATAATTTCTCTGTCTTTAAAGAAAAAATTTTCACTTTTAACTAAATGAATTTCTTTTATTTTGAGAAATTTAATTATCTCAGAATAAATATAACAATTCCAAAAGTTAGTATTAATAAAATAATTAAAATCATCAATTCCATAAGGAATTACTTCATTAATCTTGTAATTTGGAATAACTGTTTCTAAATTTTTATATTTAATTAAAATATTATTTAATGAATTCCATCTTTCAAAAATAATACATATAAAAGTAAACAGCCATGGGCCCAATACGATTCTCCAGTATTTAACGCTATAATTTTTTTTATTTTTTTTATTAAGATAATCCGATAAAATTTCTAAATAATTCTCATATAAAGAATTTAAATATTGATAATCTTTATTCAAAATTAAATTATTCTCCCATCTTTTATTAAAGTAATATTTACTAGAATTATTATTATGTAAATTTTTAATAAATGGATAATTCAAAAATAAATATTTTTTTTTGGGAGAATAATATTTCTGCGAATTATTTATTACTAAAAAATATCGCATCTTTATATTATTCATTAATTATTTTGAATAATACGATTTATACCAATCAAGAAATAATTTAATTCCTGTTTGCGGTGTCGTTTTAGGATATAAATTTAATATTTTTTTTGACCAAGCTGTACTTGATTGAGTTTTAATAACATCTCCTTTTTGCAGAGTTAAAAAATTTTTTTTACTTTTTATCTTTAAATAATCTTCTATTATTTTAATAAAAATTTTTAACTTTATTGGATTGCTACCTCCTACATTAATAATTCTATAAGGACAGTAACTGAATTTTGGATTTGGGAATTTCTTTCTCCATAATTTTTCACTGTTGGGGATCTTATTTATTACAGCGAATATAGAGTCAACTACATCATCGATATATGTGAAGTCTCTCGTGTGATTTCCATTATTATATAGGTCTATTTTTTTTCCAGATATTATATTAGATGCAAACTTAAATAATGCCATATCTGGTCTTCCCCACGGACCATAAACTGTAAAAAATCTCAAACCTGTAGTTGGTAAATTAAAAAGGCTGCTATAAGAATGAGCAATTAATTCATTAGATCTTTTGGTGGCGGCATAAATTTGCGCAGGATGACAAGCTGAAAAATCTTCTTTTAAAGGATAATTTTCATTAAAACCATAAACGCTGCTTGTGCTTGCATACACAAAATGTTTAATTTTTTTACTTTTCGAATTCTCTATTATATTAAAAAATCCATTAATATTGACATCGATATATTTTTCTGGATGCTTAATCGAATATCTAACTCCTGCTTGAGCCGCCAAATGTATAACTTTTTTAAAATTATAATTGCTAAAAATATTTTTTATATCTTTTCTATCGGTGATGTCTGATTTAATAAAAATAAAATTTTTATATTTTTTTAATATATGAATTCTTGATTTTTTTAAATTGACATCATAATAATTATCTAAATTATCAATACCTAAAACTTTAAAATTATTTTTTAATAATCTTAAGCACGTATGAAAACCTATAAATCCAGCGGCTCCTGTAACTAATAATTGCATAATTATTTTGTATTCTTAATACTATTTATAAAAAAATAATTTATTTAATATAAATAAACGAATGAATTTTAAAAAATAAAAAAAAATTTTATAAAAATTAAATAAACACAATGTTATTGCATTTTGAAAGATTTTTATTTTTATAAACATTTCTTGTATCGTAAACAATCTCAGAATGTTTAGATATAAATTTATAATTGTATTGATCGTGATCTGCAACAATTAAAACAGCAGAAAAATTTTTTAAATTTTCTTTATTTATAGAAATAGATTTTTTTTTAATATTAATTTTTCTGCCTAATCTAATTCTTTTAAAAAAGGGATCATTATAATCAAAACTAATCTTTTTTTTTAAAAACATATTCATTATATCATAAGCTGGGGACTCTCTGTCGTCATCAATATTTTTTTTATATGAAATTCCTAGTATTAAAATTCTAAAATCTTTTTTTTTATTAATATTATTTAAAATATTTTGGACAACCCATTTTGTAATATAATGATTAATATAACCAGCAGTTTTTATAAATTTTGGGTCATAACCATTACGTTTAGAAATCCATGACAAATAATAGGGATCTATTGGGATACAATGACCGCCTAGTCCCGGTCCAGGATTAAATCTTTGAAATCCGAAATTTTTAGTAGAAGCTGCATTAATTACTTCAAAAACATCAATCTTTAATATTGAACAAATAATTTTTAATTCATTAACCAGCCCTATATTTACTGCTCTATATAAGTTTTCCAATAGCTTTGATGTTTCTGCAATCTCAACACTTTTAACTTTTATCACTTTTTTTACTATAAAAGAATAAACTAAATCTAAAACTGCCAAACATCTTTTTGTGACGCCACTAATAACTTTTGGAGTAGTGGCATATGAAAATGTTTTATCACCCGGATTCTCTCTCTCCGGTGAGTATCCTAAATAAAAATTTTCACCTAATATAAATTTTTTTTCTAAAATTTTTTTAATTTTTCTGGTAACTCCTGGATAGACTGTGCTCTCTAAAACTAAAGTTTGGCCTTTTTTAAGATGAGGAAACAATTCTTTTAAACAATTAAAAATATAACTTAAATCAGGAACTTTATTTATCTTTAGAGGAGTGGGAAGACAAATAATTATAACGTCTGTTTCTGATAAAATAGAATAATCATGACTTATTGTTTCTTTGTTTCTTTTAAAATATAAAATTTTATTACTCTTTATTGATTTAATATAAGAAATACCTTTTTTTAACCAAAAAATTTTTCTTTTATCGTTATCAACACCGAAAACTTTAATATTCCTGCTAAGAAATTTTATAGCAAGGGGGAGACCTACGTAGCCTAAACCAATAACTCCAACAGAAAATTTTTTTACTTTTATCTTTTTAATAATATCAATATACATTTAACAAAATATAAAATTATGAACCCCATTATATCTATTTATATCACAAACAAGAATTATTCTCAGTATTTAAGTGCTGCAATACGAAGTGCGATCAATCAGACATTTAAAAATAAAGAAATTATAATTATTGACGACGCATCAACTGACAAATCAAGAGTCATATTAAAAAAATATGAAAAACATAAATTATGTAGAGTTATATATAATGACAAATCCAAAGGACTCTCAGGGTCATCAAATATAGCTATAAATGCCGCTAAAGGAGAATACGTAATGAGATTGGATGCCGATGATACTCTTCATAAAGATTGTTTAAATATTCATTACAATGAAATAATTAAGTCAAAAACTATTATCCTTACATACTCTGCATATTATCAAATTAATAAACGCAATGAAATCATCGGCTTAGAGAACCAAATTAACTATGGGCATTACTCGCAAATAAGAGACAAGCCGATTCTGGCCGCTTGTTGTCTGATAAGAAAAGACGCGCTTCAATCAGTAAATTTTTATAATGAAAATATAAAAAGTCAGGACGGTTATGATTTATGGTACAAACTAATTATTAATAAAAAAATAAAATATATAAATTTACCATTATTTAATTATAGAAAACATGATCACAATCTAACAAAAAATAAATTAGAACTATTTAAAAACAGGTCTAAAATAATAAATAAATTCTCTAAAATAAAATCTAAGAAAAAATTAAATATAATATGCGTAGTACCCATCAGAGATCATGAAAAAGATAAGTCCATTTCTCCTTTTTTTAAAATAAATAAAATTAAAATTATTGATTTAAATTTAAAAGAAATACTAAAAGTCAAAAATATAGATAAGATTATAGTAAGCACTGATAGTAAAAAAATTATTCAATATGTGCATAAAAAATATAAGAAAAAAATTGCAATACATATAAGAAAAAAAAATCAATCAGGGATTAATCAAAGTTATAAATTAGCAGTTATAGACGCAATAAAGAAAAGTTCCAAAAAAAGAGTGGATATTTTATTAATAATACATTTAAATTATCCTATTAAGAATAAAATGTATATTGAGCAAGCAATCGACATGACAATACTCCACGAGACTGATTTAACAATCTCTTCAAAGCCTGAGATTTGGAATAACTATTATATTCAAAAAAATTCAACACTAGAATTGATTGGTAATGATAATAATTCGAATTTGAGATTTGAAAAAAAAATTATATATAAAGAGTGTGGCGGAATTTATAGTTATAATTACGAATCATTTCTAAAAAATAAATTAAAAAAAATATCGAATGTAATAATAGATGACGTTTCATCTTTAATGATAAATAATTTAGATGATCTTAAAAAATTAAATAAAATTAATTCACAATTAAAAATTGAAAAAAAATTAATCGATTAAATATTTATTTTATATGACAAAATTAATTTGTGAAATTGGATGGAATCATCTTGGTAAAATAAAACTTGCAAAAAAAATGATAGTAGCGGCAAAAGAAAATGGTGCGGATTTTGTTAAATTTCAAAATTTTAATGTAAAAAATCTAATGCCGGGACCCTGGGATTTCGATGGCCGCAGAGAATTATATACAAAATCACAAATGACATTAAAAAAACAAAATATACTTTATAAATTTTGTAAAAAAATAAATATAAATTTCTTTTCTTCAGTATCCTCAATAAATGATGCGAAAATGTTGCTAAAAACTCAAAATCGATACGTAAAAATTCCAAGTATGGAGTCCAGAAATTTAAAATTAATCACTTTTTGTTCAAAAAAATTTAAAAAAGTATTTTTATCTACCGGTACGTCAAAATTAAATGAAATTAAAAAATCTATCAAAATCATACCAAAAAAAAAATTAATATTACTTCATTGCGTATCTTCATATCCTTGTGATTTAGTAAATGCTAATTTACCTAAAATTAATTTGCTTAAAAAAATCACTAAAGATGTCGGCTTTAGCGATCATACAATTGGATTAACAGCTTCGTTAGTTTCCTTAAATTTTAAAATAAAATATATTGAAAAACATTTCACAATAGATCAAAACTTACCTGGTAGAGACAATAAATTTGCTATTCTGCCTTTTGAACTAAAAATATTAAGTAATTTTATTCAAAATTGGAAAAAGACTATTAAAAATCATGGAAACAACTTTTTGAAATGCGAAGAAGAGGTTAGGTACAAATATTCTGGTAGATGGTCTAAAAATGATTAAAAATATATCAATTTATATATTTAGTAAGGTTGTCATATTTTTTTTCAAAATAAGAAACATTTCCTTGATCAATTATTTTTCCATTTTCGATTAAAATAATTTTATTACAATATTTTAAAATATTTTTATTATGAGCTATAATTAATGTTGTAATATTTAATTTATTCAAAATTGAAAAATACATCTCTTCCATTTTATAATCTAGATTACTAGTACCCTCGTCTAAAATTAAAAAATTTGGTTTTGCATATAAGACTCTAGCTAAATTTAGTAACTGTTTTTGTCCTCCCGAAATCTTTGCACCTCTATCTCCTATTGGCTTATCAATATTTTTTTGTTTGTAAAAAAGATCGAATAAATGAACTTGTTTCAAACAATCTATCACTTTTTCTTTGTTAATATTTTCCTCCGAAATACAAAAGGCTACATTATGAAAAACATTTTTATTTAATAAAAATAAATCTTGCTTCGCTAAATAAGCATTACTTAATATAAAATTATTTCCTGGCTCTAGAGAATGTTCATCATTTAATATTATTTTTCCTTTTGAAAAACTAATTAAACCAGTAATAATATTTACTAATGTAGATTTTCCAGAACCATTTCTACCAATAATTGCAATTTTATCATTTGTATGAATCTTTAGATTAATACTGCTAATATTTGGGATTTTGGAATCGGGGTATGTGTAATATATATCTTTTAACTCTAAAGAGCTCTTAAACTGAATTTTTTTTTCGGTATTCAAATGATTGGTATATTTTTTATTTTTATCATTAAGCTGATTCAGAACTTCGCTCATATGCTCATATTTGAAACTTATTGTTATAATACTAGAAAAAAAACTAGATACACTAGGTAAAATTCTAATCATCGTTAAAACAACCAAAGACATTAATGGAATTATTTGTTGAATAGATAAATTGTAGAAAAACAAATAAAAGACAGATGTGCAAACACCAACAATACTTAGCATTTCAAATAAAGGTCTATTCAACATATTCATCATTGAAATATCTTGATGGACGCTTTCGTATTGTGATATTTTTTTATTAAATTCATCGAAAAAAATATTTTTTTTATCTAAAATTTTTATTTCACTTATAGAATTAAAAAAATTACTAATTACAGAATATTTTTCCTCAATTAAAGATGATGTCTTTAACCCCTTTTTTTTTGATATTCTTATGGATTTGGAAAGAATTAATACACTAAAAAAAAGCAGAACAATAACTATAGCGCTACCAACTATTTTATTTGTTAAGAAAATAATAAATACTAAACCTAATATTAACAAAAGATCTTTCAAGCAATTGAAAGTAACATTTATAATATGTGGAATATCAACTACTAATTCTATATTACGTAAAAGGGAAGTTGTTGTTTTTTCTAAAAAAAATATGTAAGGGCTATTTAAGTAATAACGAAATAACTTTGAGCTCAGATATATTTTTGAATATTTAGTAATTTTAAAAGTAAAAAAATTAACTGTAATGTACAAAATATTTTTTATTAGAAAGATAGCAAAAATTATAAATAGTAAATATTTTATCCTTAGTAACTCATCTAATGAATTAAAGTATTGCAAAAATAGCTGGACAATTTCAAAATTTATTTTAGATACAATATTATGATTAGGCTCAAGTAATATTGACAAAAAAATCGGTATTGATCCAATAGAAACAATTTCAAGAAAAGATAAAAAAATATTACCTAGAAATAAAAAAAATATTTGCGTATTCAGTTTAAATGAGAGAGTGTTAAATAAATTTTTAAACATACTGTCTATAAATTATATGATCTTAACATTTTAAATAGGAAATCTATATTAAGATCTAATGATTTAATATCATTATAAATTAAAACTTTACTTACTAAAAACTACATATGCAAAAAAATTATATTTTTTAGGTTTCTGTTCTGCTATCTTTATGAAGTTTTGGTTTTAAATTTTTTAATATTAAAAACTAGCTTTTAATCCAACTGGTGCGGTTTTTTTTCATTATAAATTATTTCAGTTAATAATTTTATCATTTCTTAATAACCATGTGTATCTCAGAGCTTTTTTTATTCCTATCGAGAACTAGTTGCATTTCATCAATATATTTTGATAAATAGTTATCTAAGTGTTTTGCATAATTTTCTTTTTTTGCGAATTTGCTATTTATTAATATAGTTCTATATAAATCTGGCACATCTGTACCAAACCACCATTCTCCAATAATTTTAAAACTAAATTTTTTTATTAAAAAAATAATAGAATCATAGGTAAATAAATGAGTATGACCTCCAGAAAGTTGTCGAGGAAAAGTTTTTTGATTTGAATTTTCGATAAAGGTAGAAAGACTTAAGAGAGGAACCTTAAAAAATAAGTATTTAGCATTACTAACTTTAAATGCCTTTAAATATTCAGATGGATTATATACATGCTCTAAAACACCCAGCATAGATATGGTCTTATGTTTTGCATTTTTTATTATTGAAATAAAATTTTCTTCTTCAGAATGAGTTATCTTGTTTTTTTTTAAATATTTTTGTCCAAGTTTTATCATAGTAAGATTTGGGTCGTAACCATGCGCTTTGATACCCAAATTTTCTGCAGATTTGACAAAATGACCAGCACCACAGCCAATATCCAAAAGATCAAAATCTTTTTTGATTGTAGATTTTAAAAAATTTAACTTAGGTGTGTAGATTTTTTTTACTCTAAAGTTAAAATCAGTCAAATAATTCTCAGAATATTTTTTTCCTGAATTATCGTAGTATAAAAAATTTCTAAATGCAGAAGAATCATCATGCATACCGTTCAAGTGTGAACATTTTTTACAAGTAAGATAATTAATCTTAAAAGAGATAATTAGCTTTTCTAGTTTTGTTGAATTGCATATCTTACATTTTATTCTTTTTTTTTGTTTTTTATAAAAATTATTTATAGAAAGTGCTTTTCTTAAATGTTTTTTATTTTTTATATAAAAACTTTCTTTAATTTTAATGATTTCAGAATAGGGTTTTCCGAATTTTATTTTATTCATTTAATTATTTGAAGTAATTTTTTATTATTTACGCTGAAATTAAAATTTACTTTACTATAAATATTATTAACAAAATCTAAATCTTTTTGTTTATTAATAGAAAAGTCAAAATGTACATATTTCTTAAAAATTTTATTTATAATTATTTTTTTTTTTAATTTTTTAGTTCGATAATAATAATTTAACATATGTTCCTTATCGCTTTTATTTTTTATTTTAATATTAAAATTTTTAAGCATATTAATATTTACGATTTCAACTGTCATACCTTTGGGTGTGTACTCATTAGATTTGTTTGAAATTAAATCTACTGAATATTTATTTTTTTTTAGTCTTATTAATAAATTTTTGCAATCTTCATAGTTAAAAAAAGGTCTATCTCCACAAACTCTTACGAAATAATCAAAATTGTATTTTTTGTTAATTTCAATAGTTCTTTTTATTAAATTATTCTTATTGCCAAAAAAAGTTGGCACATTGAGTGAATTTGCATACTGTTGAATTTTTTTATCTTCTTTGGTATTTGAAGTAGCAATTATTATCTTGTCATGTTTCTTTTTAGCTAATCTAACTCGATTTATTAAATACCATAATACAGGCTTATTTCCGATCTTTTTTAAAATTTTTCCTGGAAGTCTGACAGATTTGTATCTGGCATATATTATAAAGACTATTCTAGCATTTCTCTTCATTTTTTATTTTTTAGAAAATTATTTATTAAATCATTTTTTTTATAACATTTTTTATGAGTTATAATTTTTTTAGTAAACTTTTTGTTTTATGGTGCATTGCCAATCCCGTGGATAAATTTTAAGAATTTTTATTCATTAAAACTTTGAGGACATTTTAAAATATCAAAAATATTTTTTACTTAATGTAATTTTGATATTTTAGCCGCCCAATTTTTATCAAAATATAATGATTTATCATCAATATATAAATCAAAGCTTGGCTTACCAAAAATAAGTTTATTATATTTTACTCCCCATTTCTTTAATTGTTTTTTTGTTAGCAAACTCGCTTTTTTTTTTGCTACTATTATATTTTCATTGCTTCTACCCATAAATCTTGACGTAAATATTTTTATATAAAAACCTTTATTATAAAGATTATTTACTACTAAAATATTTTTTTTCTTTGGTTTCGATTTTTTATAAAAATTTTTTTTAGTTGAGCACAAGACGCCATCAATATCAAAACATATTATCTTTTTTCTCATATAAAGTTAAAGAGATTAATTTATTATAATGAATTAAGAAATACTCTCTTCCATAATTTTTTTTACGCATATGTTCAATAAGATCATTTGTATATCTTCTGAGATCTGCATATCATTTATTTTAAAATTTATATAATTGTCTAATATCTTTTTTGCTTTTCCACCGTCAAACCCTAATATTCCGAATGTATAAATTTTCATTTTTTTTGCTACTAAAATTGCATTAATAATATTTTTAGAATTTCCACTTCCGGACAGTGTAATTAATAAATCCCCAGCGGAACCTTTGCTCTTTAACTGTTCAGAAAATATGTAATCGTACCCTAGATCATTTCCTATACAAGTAATAATCGAAGGATTTGCTGCCAAGGATTCTACTTTCAATCCTTTTCCCTGAATTCTTGATAGAACACATAAAAAATCGTTAGCTATATGATTTGCATTTCCAGCGCTACCACCATTACCACATATATATATACTTTTATTTTGCTTTCTAACCTTAGATAATATTTTATATAATTGTAAAATTTTATCTGAATGGTCCTGAGCTAGAGTTTTAAATAATTTTTCAAAATATTGTTTTATAAACAACTTATTATCAAGTTTAGGTTTCATTTATTTGAAAATTAATTAATTAAGCCAACTTCTGTTATTTCTTAAAAAAACTGAACTATAAAAACTTCTTATAACATTTCCATGCCGTCTTAAATGATTTTTCTTATCTTTTTTAAAAACATTGAATTTTTTACGAAATAAATTTTGTAATTTCATATCATCGTTAGTGTCATTCCAAACTCCTTCTATTCTATATAACAATTCGATACATGCATCCTTAATTTCTTTTTCAGTACAATCTATCATTTCAATATTATAATTATCGAGTTGTTCCCTATGGTCTAAATCTCCAAGATCAAATTTCATTATTTCTTCAAGTGTCAAATTTCTGTTTTTATCTTTTGAATAATAATGCTTTGCTAGCATGACGCCTGTATATACCCAGGTAGTTAAATGGTGTAGATTTGCATTTAAATCTAACATAGGTTTTCTATATAAATACGCAACTCCTGATGAACCTGTTCCACAACTAATTCCAAAATAACATCTTGCAGCTAAAAAAATATCTAATAATTCACATCTAAAATTACTATTTGCATAATCAATAATCTTTGGATTAGTTATTCCAAAAGTTCCTTTAGCTTTAACACCCATTCTAAAAAGATAAATATTTCTCTCTGAAAGTTCTTTTGCTAATAAATTAAATTTATTTATATTGTAATTATGATGAGATAAATAATACCAATTTTTTTTTCGCGGAAGAGAAGATAAATAAACATCGTCTCTGTTAAATAAACAAACAAATTTTTCCCTGTCAATGTCAATACCATTATTTAATAATATACTTTTACATTTTTTAATTTGATCAAAAGACAGCTTAATTGATGGCTCATATTTGTCCCATATAAATTTTAAATTTTGCGCAGTTTGGTTAAAATTATTTATGGTGTAAGGGTTTTTGCTACGGGAATAAATCTTATCAAATAAAAAAATAATTGGACCCAATATACATCTGGGTAAAATAATAATTTTTTCTTTCCATAATTTAAATAATTCAGTATTGCACACACCATACTTGCTTTCGCAAAAAAAATCTAAAAATTTTTCTTTAATTTTACCATCTCTCTTATTAACAAGATAATACTCCGGACACAGCGCAAGATGTCCATACCGATTGGATAAAATCTCAGTAATCCTAATTTTTAAAAAAATAGAAATAAATTTAAATACTAAGAAAATAATTGGAAAAAAAAAAATTATTGTAACTAAACTTAAATAAAAAAAAAGTGTTTTTAGTTTTGAATTCAAAACTTTCATATGAATTGTATCATTTTATATGTAAAAAACTCAAAATTCTTACAAAATATAAAAAGATTTAAATTGTTAAGAGCTTTTAGAAGTTTGATATACATAATTACTTAAAATTATATTATGAAAAAAATTAAAAATATATGTATATTAGGTGGGTGTGGTTATATAGGTACCGTACTAACAAAATTTCTACTTGATAAAAAAAAGTACAAAATTAAAGTAATAGATACACAATTCTTTGGTAATTATATTAGGCCATTTAAAAATATTAAAATTTATAAAAAAGATATACGAAAATTAAACTTTAATGATTTTAAAAATATTGATGTAATAATACATCTGGCCAACATTGCTAATGATCCATCAGTAGAAATAGATAAAAATCTTTCATGGGAGGTAAATGTTCTTGCATCGAGAAGTATTTGCGAATTAGCAATAAAATCGAATGTTAAAAAAATTATTTACGCCAGTTCTGGCAGTGTTTATGGAATAAAAAAAGAAAAAAATGTTACCGAAGATTTAGATTTAGTTCCACTTTCTACATATAATAAAACTAAAATGATTGCAGAAAATATTTTTAAAAGCTATCAAGACAAAATTAACATATGCTGTATTAGACCAGCTACTGTCTGCGGTCTATCTCCGAGACTTAGATTGGATGTTTCAGTTAACATGCTAGTTTATCAGGCATTTAAATATGGTAAAATTAATGTTTTGGGGGGAAAGCAAATAAGACCTAATGTACATATTAATGATTTAGTAAGAATATTTTATTTTTTTTTAAATAAAAAATTTTCTAAATTTATAATTGTTAATGCTGGTTTTGAAAATTTGAGTATTATAAACTTAGCAAAAAAAATTTCTAAATTAATTCCTGCTAAAATTTTAATTCAAAAGTCTAATGATCCTAGATCTTACAGATTAGACTCTTCCAAATTAAATAGGTTGGGATTTAAAGAAAAATTTAGTGTAGATAACGCTATATTAGAACTATATAAGTTTTTTAAAGAAAATAAATTTAAAAAAAATTTGAGAAATTATAATATAAAAACAATGAAAAAGTTTTTAATTCAATAAAATGGGTAGAGAATTAAATTTACTAAAAAAATATCCAAAATCTAAAAGAAATCTTGATAGAGGAAAAAGTAACAAAAAATATTTCCAAAAAATAGCCAGAAAATTTGGCAAAGAATTTTTTGATGGCACAAGAGAAACTGGTTATGGAGGTTTTTATTATAATAAAAAGTTTTGGACTGGTGTTGTTGTAGATTTTATAAAAAAGTATAAATTAAATAATACATCTAAAATTTTAGATGTTGGTTGTGGTAAAGGATTTATGCTTTATGATTTTAAGAAAAGACTTCCAAGAGCTGAATTGAGAGGTCTAGATATTTCTGCATATGCGATAAAAAATTCAAAAAAAGAGATAAAAAAATTTCTGGATAAAGGATGTTGTAGCAATCTTCCTTATAAAAATAATTATTTTGATTTAGTGATATCTATAAATACCATTCATAATCTTAATCAAAAAAAATGCGAAAAAGCCTTGAGAGAAATAAATCGTGTTACTAAAAAAAACTCATTTATAACTGTAGATGCTTATAGAAATTTTAAAGAAAAAGAGAGAATGCTTAGGTGGAATCTAACTGCAAAAACTATTATGTCAGTTAATGAGTGGAAAAAATTTTTTAATAGAAATAAATATTTGGGAGATTATTATTGGTTCATTCCCTAAAAAAAAACAAAAGATTAGTACTAAATCTATATTACTCAATGCTTCGAGTTAGAATGGTTGAAGAGGAAATTGCTAAGGAGTATCCAAATGGACAAATGAGATGTCCTGTGCATCTTTCAATTGGACAAGAAGCAATATCTGCGCCTCTTAAATACATTTTTAATAATAAAGATAAAGTTGTTAGTGGTCATCGAGCTCACGCTCATTATCTTTGCAAGGGTGGGAATTTAAAATCAATGATCTCTGAAATTTATGGAAAAAAAAATGGATGCAGTGGTGGCAGAGGTGGCTCAATGCATTTAACTGATTTAAAATCTGGCTTTGTTTTGAGCACAGCAATTGTCGCGAACACAATTCCTATTGGAGTGGGGTTAGCATTGGCTAAACAAATAAAAAAGGAAAAAGGTTCGATAATAATATTTTTTGGTGATGGGGCTGTAGAAGAGGGTGTGTTTTATGAGTCTATAAATTTTGCAATAATTAAAAAGCTTCGCGTTATTTTTGTTTGTGAAAATAACAATTACTCTGTTTACACAAAATTATCATTGAGGCAGCCAAAATTAAGATTAATTTATAAAATGGTTGAAAAAATGGGCATAAAATCTATTCATGCTAATGGCAATGATTTATCAAATGTTTTTAATACTTTCCAAAAAGCAAAAAAATTTATTACAAATAATCAAAAACCAATTTTTTTAGAATTTAAAACTTTTAGACAAGTTGAACATTGTGGACCTTTTAAAGACGATAATCTAGGGTACAGGTCGAAAAAAGAAATAAAATTTTGGAAAAAAAACGATCCTTTAAAAAACTTTGAAAGATATAATAAAAAAATAATTACAAGTTTTGAAAAAAAAAAAATAATAAAAAAAATAAATAAAGAAATTAAAAGTGCTTTTTTTTATGCAAAAAAATCAAAATTTCCTCATCCTGATTCAGTACTAGATAAAGTTTATGCAAAAATATAAAGTCAAGACTTATGCAGAGGCAATAAATGACGCTCTTCGAGAAAGCCTAAAAAAAGATAAAAATTTAATTTGCTATGGGATGGGGGTTGGAGATCCAAAAGAAGTTTTTAATACGACTAAAAATTTACAAAATACTTTCTCTAAAAATAGAGTTTTTGACGTGCCTGCTTCTGAAAATGCTTTGACAGGCATTGCGATCGGATGCGCTATAAAAAACTGTAGAGTGGTATTAACTCACCAAAGAGTTGACTTTGCTTTATTATCAATGGATCAAATAATAAATAATGCATCAAAATTTCATTATATTTTTAACGGTAAAATAAAAGTGCCAATTACAATTAGACTCATTATAGGAAGAGGATGGGGTCAAGGGGCAACTCACTCTCAATCCCTACAATCTGTATTTTCTCATTTTCCTGGATTGAAAGTTGTTATGCCCGCAAGTCCAGATGATGCTAAAAAATTGTTAATCTCTAGTATATTCGATCCAAACCCTGTAGTTTTTTTAGAACACCGATGGCTACATGATCAAAAAGGTATGGTTGAAATCGGCTTTAAAAAAAAGGACTTAGGAAAAGCTAATTTAGTCAATAAAGGAAAGGATCTAACTATAATTTCTGTTTCTTATATGACATCAGAAGCAAAACTAGCTACAAGAATTTTAGAACAAAATAATATAGGCGTTGATTTAATTGACTTGGCTTCTATTAAACCGCTCGATATTAAAACTATTATTAAATCTATAAAAAAAACTGGGCGATTAATAATAGTAGATACAGATTTTAATTTTTTATCAATTGCTAGTGAAATAATATCAATTATTAGCACAACTTCGATCAAATATTTTAAATCTGAGCCAATAAAACTTACAATGCCTGATATTCCAGTCCCGTCAAGTTTTAATTTAACCAAAAAAATTTATCCCACTTACATTGATATAATAAAAAAATCGGAGAAAGTTCTTGGAAAAAAAATAAAATTTGAAAAAATTAGAGAAAATAAACACGACGTGCCTAATAATTTTTTTACTGGACCGTTTTAAGATTATTTTTTGTGTAAGTAATTGAGATTACTTCTCTCAATTTCCAGTTTATTTTTTTTTAACCATTCGACAACGGTATCGATACCATAATTCAAATTTATAATAGGTTTCCACCCAATTTTGCTTCTCAATTTAAATGAATTAAGCTTATAATACTTATCTTTTCCTACTCTATCAGAAACTGATTTAATTTTTTTTTTATAACTTAAATTTTTGGTAATTTTATAACCAATCATGTTGACTAGTTTTTTAATTGAAATTAATTTATTTGTAGAGATATGATATGTATCTCCAAGCTTTCCTTTTTTTAATATCATATATAATGCTCTCGAAACATCATCAATATGAATAAACGAGCGATAAGATTTTCCACCACCATGTAGCTTCAGTTCTTTTTTTTTAAGAAAATAAATTATAGCTTTAGGAATTATTCTATATAATTGCTGATGAGGTCCATAAACATTTGCAGTTCTAGTGAAAATTACTGGAAAATTAAACGTTTTATAAGTAAGATTTAAGTGAAAATCTATAGCAGCTCTTGATAGCGCATAAGGTGTGGATGGATTAAAAGAAAAATTTTCTTTGATCCATCTATCTGTGCTTCCGTAAACTTCAGGTGTAGTAAAATTAATAAATTTTTTTATAAATTTAAATTTTTTTATTTCTTCTATTATTTTAACTGTAGATAAAAAATTTGTTATATACCAATCTGTTGGATTATTCCAACTTTCTTCTACCATACCTTGTGCTGCAAAATTTAATATAAAACTTGGTCTATATTTTGAAATGATATTGACAACTTGATCTAAATTTTTATTTATATCAACTTTAAAAAATTTAAATCTTTTTATATTTTCATTATTATTATATTTTAAAAAAAAAGGCCTCGGCTGAACCGATCGACTTATTCCAATTACATTTAAATTTTTGTTTAATGCGAAGTTTGCAAAACTAGAACCGGAAAATGAGTTAGAACCTATTATTAATAAATGGTTTTTTTTCATAAAATGTATTTATTATTCTTGCAACTCGTCTAATTTCATTTTTTTTTAAACCTGGACCGCTAGGTAAATAAAAAACTTTCTTTTCAAAATGTTCGGAATTTAAATATTTTTTTTTAGTTTTTTTATATTTTAAATATTTTACTTTATCAAATGCAGGACTATATAAACGTGTCTCGACATTTTTTGATTTTAAAAACTTTATTATTTTGTTCCTATTATTTGAATAAAACTCATTGTATACTGGTCTATCACCCATTTTTTTACTTATGTCGGCAGGATAAATAAATTTATTACTTTTTTTTAGCAATTCTTTAAATAAATTAAAATTTTCCAAGCTTAATTTTAAATCTCTTTTGTATTTTTTCAATTGACAAATTCCTATCGCTGCATGAATATCGCTGAATTTAAAATTTCCACCATAGTTATTCCAATCTTTAATATTTTGTATATCGCTAAAACCATGTCTACGCATAGAAAAGATAATTTTTGCTAATTTAGTATTATTTGTACAAATAAAACCACCTAATCCCGTTGTAAAATTTTTAGTAATTGATGTTGAAAAAATACCTGCATCGCCAAATGTTCCTAAAAAAGAATTCTTGTATTTTATGCCAAAAGCTTGAGCGGCATCTTCAACTAGAAAAATTTTATTTTTTTTCGCAATTTTTTTAATTTTATCAATTTCTATTACTCTTCCGTTCATATATACAGGAAAAATTACTTTAGTTTTTTTTGTAATATTTTTCTGAATTTCAGAAATACTAAGTAACGGTCTTTTTGAATCTACTTCAATCAAAACTGCTTTTAAACCTAAAATTTTACAGGCATTTATTATAGATATCCACCCAATATTAGGAATAATGATTTCATCATTTTGTCTTAAACCTAAAGCCATAAAAACTAATATATTTGCCATACTACCATTTGATACTGCGATAACATGTTTTACATTTAAATAATTTTCTAATTTTTTCTCATATGCCCTACAACAATCTGCTGTATCAATTCTGCCAGTTTTTATTACTCTTAAGATTTCTTTATTGATTTTTTTTTTATCTAAAGCTGAGTTCCACCAAAGAGATTTCATTATAATTTTAAATTATTTTAAAGTATGTTAAAGTACGTTTACTATTATTGTACATTCTTATATGATTTTTTAAACATTTATATATTTTAAAATTTAAACAACTGACTTATTTTTTCTTAATTTGATAAATAAATTGCAAATAAACGTAAATAATTTTAATTCTTTTCCAAAAAAGTTATATTATAAAAAAATTAAAACATGAAAAATAGTCTTCAAAATATAGAAAATGAATTTTTTAATAAAGGCTTTGTTAAAGCTAAGTTAAAAAAAGAATATGTCAATAAATTTAAAAAGTTAAAAGAAAAAATTAAAAATAAATTTAGAGATAACTTTAAGAACAATAATTTTGAAAATTTCCATAAAAGCGTTTCATTAAAAGATATAAATAAAGTTAGGATGAATATAATTAGTTTTATAAACGCAAACGATAGACTTAAAAAAGATATTTATTTAAGTTTAAAAACTATAATCGACTCCCTTTTGGGACCAGATATAATTATTCAAAAATCAATTAATTTAGGGATTCAAATGCCATCTGACCCTTCGAGGGCTCTATTTCATAAAGACACACCTTTATCTTCGTATCATGAAATAGTTCTATGGATACCCCTTGTAAATTGCCAAAAAAGTATGTGTATGCTTATGGTAGAAAGAAATAAACATTCTCAGGCTGAAAAGTTATTAAATAAAAAAAATAAATTGGAAAAATTTATAAAGTCTTATGGTCAGCTTAGAGAAATAAAGTTTGGTGAGGCACTAATTTTTAACACTAATAATTATCATTATGTGCCAATTAACCAAACAAAAAAAACAAGATGGGCGATTAATATTAGGTTAAAAAATTTATTCACACCTTACGGTGAAAGAAATTTATTAGATTATTATGAGATTATAAAATTATCTCCTTTATCTAAAATTTTTATAAAATAATTATGAAAAAATTATCTGATAAAGTCTATTGTTATCCAGATACTCTACAAAATAAATACCTACCTCAATCATGGCAAATATTTATTATGAAAAATTTTATTGAGAAATATAAAAAAAAAATTGAATTTTACACTGGTGAAAATCACAAAAGCTACCATAAAATGACGACATTTCAAGAAAAGATAAATTCAAATCCAGAAATTCATGGATTTGTTTTTTACTCGCTTTTGCAATTTTGCTACGATAAAAAAATTAATACTCAACTCTTTAAAGAGTCGGTTAATAAGGGGTATACAGTCTACCTAGCTAGAGAGAAGGTCGTGATAAATAAAAAAAATTTTTTAAAAAAAAAAAATGATTTATTTTTCTTTAAATTTACAAATAGTAATTTGATTGAAATAATTAAAAAAAACTTTGGAAAAAAATAATTCTAGAAAAATTTTATGGAAAAAAATCTGGAATAATAGAAAAATTTCATTTAAAAAAAAAAATTCTGATTTAAGAAAATTGATGATTTTAAATGGGCATTTAAAAATTAAGTTGAATTCTTGGAAAAAGTACGGAAATAATATAATTGACAAATTAAATTTTAAAAAAAAGGATAGTATATTTGAATTCGGATGTGGTAGTGGAGCATTATTATATTTATTTAAGACCAAAACTAATAAACTTTATGGATGTGATTTTAGTAATCAGCTAATCGCTGCCTCAAAAAAAATATTTCCAAATTTAAAAATTTTTCACACTGAAATTGAAAAGTTTTATAGTTGTGTAAAGTATGATCATGTAATTTCTAGTAGTGTTTTAGAATATGTAGAGTCAAGAAAAATAAAAAAAATAATTATAACTATGATAAATACCTTTAAAAAAAAATTGTTTATTGGAGAAATTTTAGATAAAAAATTTCAAGCGGAATTTTTAAAAAAAAATAAAAAACCAGAAAATTATTATTCTTTTATTGAAAAAAAAACATTTATTAAAATATGCAATAATAAGAAACTTAAGCTAAAAATATTACCAAGTATGCTCCCTGGGTCAAATCAAAAAAAATACAGATACTGTGTATTAATAAGTAAGTAAATATTATCTTATTAGTTAATTATTTTTTTGTAAATATAGTAAACTCAATACTAATTCTTGAATAATTCGACTGATTGATACAGCCTCCATGCAATAAATTATCGTGAAAAATGACTACCGTTCCAGGTTTACAGTCTAACTTCAATAATTTTAAATTAAATTTTTCTGGATAGAAAACAGGTTTATTCTCACCATCTCTAAATTCATATTCAAATTCATATTCTTTTGTTTGGGTTTTTGGAATTACAGCTAAACCATTTTTTCTATCGCACCATAAAGAAATCCAAAACTTAACTCTTCTCATATTGGGTGGCGCATAATCATTATTTATTTCCCAAAACCATCTATCAGTATGAACATAACCGATATCGTTTGGACTTTTGGGTCTCACAATCCTCCAATAAATTTCTCCGTATCCAATATCATTTTCATCAGTTATCTCAGCGTCAACATATATAGATTTTATATTTTTATATATTTTAGTTTTTAAAAAATTTTTAAGATCAATTGATGATAAAATTCTATTTTTCATTGGCCATAATTTTTTATGGTTAATTTGATTGGATAATTTATGATAACTTGTTATTTTTAAATTCTGCACTTGCTTCGCCATCTCTGGATAATTGCTAATCAAAACTTTTCGCCAATGATTTTGAACTATATCTCTAATATATTTTAAGTCTCGACTGGATAATCTTGAGATAAAAAAACCATCATCAAAATTTAAATTTTTATCTAATAGTTTTTTGTTTAAATTTAACATATTAATATTAAATTAATATTAAGTTAATGTTTAAAAAAAATAAAGATTTTTTATTTAAAGCTGCAATACTAAATAAAATCAATAGTGATTTATCAATTTCGAATATAAAATTTAACCAACCTTTAAGCAAAGGACAAGTATTAGTTAAAATGTATTATAGCGGAATTTGCGGTTCTCAAATTGGAGAAATATGTGGTACTAAAGGAAAGGATAAATTTTTACCACATTTATTAGGACATGAAGGCACTGGACGAGTTATCGCAAAACATAACACTGTGAAAAAAATAAATATTGGAGATAATGTTATTTTGCACTGGCAAAAAGGCAAAGGGTATGACGCTGATAATCCAGTTTATTTTTCAAATAATAATAAAGTTAATGCGGGCAAAGTAACTACATTCAATGAA
>Ga0247837_1003037_pt1:27500-30204 | contig 30204 bp, 24 predicted proteins | sample LaCtaG_2_FD_187115 | JGI IMG/M metagenome (GOLD analysis project Ga0247837, IMG submission 187115) | Freshwater microbial communities from meromictic Lake La Cruz, Castile-La Mancha, Spain - LaCruzMarch2015_14.5m | ecosystem: Environmental > Aquatic > Freshwater > Lake | place...
AGTGCCAAGGCATTCACCAGACGCCCTTAAACGCTTGATTTATGCACAGAAAAAATTTTTCTGTGTAAATTGAATTTTTAAAATTTGTGAAAAATAAATTTTTCACAAGGATATAAAAATATTGATACAAATTAACAATGTTAAAGAATTTCTCTAAAATTTGGTGGAGGATAGCGGGATCGAACCGCTGACCTCCTGAATGCAAATCAGGCGCTCTACCAGCTGAGCTAATCCCCCTAATAAAAATGGTGGGCCGAGAAAGACTCGAACTTTCGACCCCACCCTTATCAAGGGTGTGCTCTAACCAACTGAGCTACCGGCCCTTTTGTTGAATGAACTCTTTTACAAACATTAGAGATAAGGAAGAGAAACGAGGACGGCTACAATGTACAATGTTAAGTGATAGTTCAAAAGTAAACTTTCGAACTGTCCTTAGAAAGGAGGTAATCCAGCCGCAGGTTCCCCTACGGCTACCTTGTTACGACTTCACCCCAGTCGCTGACTATACCTTGGTCAAACGCCTCCTTGCGGTTAGCAATCTGCTTTAAGGTAGAACCAACTTCCATGGTGTGACGGGCGGTGTGTACAAGACCCGGGAACGTATTCACCGTAGCACGCTGATCTACGATTACTAGCGATTCCAGCTTCATGCACTCGAGTTGCAGAGTGCAATCCGAACTGAGGTAGATTTTTGAGTTTAGCTTAGCGTCGCCACCTTGCATCTCATTGTCACTACCATTGTAGCACGTGTGTAGCCCAACCCGTAAGGGCCATGAGGACTTGACGTCATCCCCACCTTCCTCCAGCTTATCACTGGCAGTTCTTTCAGAGTGCCCAGCATGACCTGATGGCAACTAAAAGTAGGGGTTGCGCTCGTTGCGGGACTTAACCCAACATCTCACGACACGAGCTGACGACAGCCATGCAGCACCTGTGTTCTGTCCGGCCGAACCGAAAAGTCTAGTTTCCTAAACTCGCGACAGACATGTCAAGGGTTGGTAAGGTTCTGCGCGTATCTTCGAATTAAACCACATGCTCCACCGCTTGTGCGGGTCCCCGTCAATTCATTTGAGTTTTAACCTTGCGGTCGTACTCCCCAGGCGGATTGCTTAATGCGTTAGCTGCGATACTGAAAATAAATTTCCAACATCTAGCAATCATCGTTTATGGTATGGACTACGAGGGTATCTAATCCTCTTTGCTACCCATACTTTCGCGCCTCAGCGTCAGTGTTGATCCAGAAAGCCGCCTTCGCAACTGGTGTTCTACATAATATCTACGAATTTCACCTCTACACTATGTATTCCGCTTTCCTCTATCAAACTCTAGTCGAGCAGTTTTAATTGCAGTTCCAAAGTTAAGCTTTGGGATTTCACAATTAACTAACTCAACGGCCTACGCGCGCTTTACGCCCAGTAATTCCGAACTACGCTAGGTCCCTTCGTATTACCGCGGCTGCTGGCACGAAGTTAGCCGGACCTTATTCTTAGGGTACAGTCATTATCTTCCCCTACAAAAGAGCTTTACAACCCAAAGGCCTTCTTCACTCACGCGGCATCGCTGCATCAGAGTTTCCTCCATTGTGCAAGATTCCCCACTGCTGCCTCCCGTAGGAGTCTGGGCCGTGTCTCAGTCCCAGTGTGGCTGATCATCCTCTCAGATCAGCTATTGATCATTGTCTTGGTGAGCCATTACCTCACCAACTAACTAATCAAATGCGGGCTCATCTTATGGCATTAAAACTTTCCCCGTAAGGGCTTATCCAGTATTAGCATCGGTTTCCCAATGTTGTCCTGAACCACAAGGCAGATTCCCACATGTTACTCACCCGTCTGCCACTCAGTATTGCTACTGCGTTCGACTTGCATGTGTTAGGCGTGCCGCCAGCGTACGTTCTGAGCCATGATCAAACTCTCAAGTTTAATAACGGCGTACACAAGCTTTTACTATCTGTTTAATTAAAAACAGCTTGTACAAAATTACTTTTGTATTTTTTATAGAAGTGTGTACAGCCAAATTTTTTTTACAAATATAGCCGTCCACGCTTCTCTTCCTAATTTACGTTTTTAAAGAGCTCAACAAGACAACAAGAAATCTGTTAGGATTTCTTTTTGTCTTATTTAAATTTTTATTATTTTGTCCCTAAATAATTAATTATTCAGGACAAGGGACGCTTTATGTACGTCTAAAATGTTGCTAAGTCAACACAGCTATTGGCCATTTAAACCCAATAAAATAGCCTCTGATTAGCTATAATCAATGGGTGCAACAACTTAAAATTGAGGTTTGGGATGACTCTAAAAAGCTAATAAGATATTTAAGTCGGAATGTATAAAAAGATCCTAAGTTACAGGCCAAGCCTTAGGCCGAGTTTAGTTTTTTTAGTAATTCCAGTTTTAGTTACTTTCATTTTTATCGCAAAGTCTTTTGATCAATATAATGGAGGCGAAAACGGAGAAAGTAAAAATCAAGAATTAGAAAATAATTTAACAACAGTTAAAGATTTTTTATTTGGTCAATTTAATTCAGGCTCTGCTAAATTTGAATTTAATGCACGAAGTGGGGATAGTCTTCAAAGAATACTTTCTGATCAAAAAATTTCACAAGCAGATATCAACAATGTCTTAAATACTTTAAGACGAGAATATAATGTTGGACCATTAAGAAAAGATCAAAAAATTTATCTAATTGTTAAACGAGATAA
>Ga0247837_1003039_pt1 | contig 30196 bp, 31 predicted proteins | sample LaCtaG_2_FD_187115 | JGI IMG/M metagenome (GOLD analysis project Ga0247837, IMG submission 187115) | Freshwater microbial communities from meromictic Lake La Cruz, Castile-La Mancha, Spain - LaCruzMarch2015_14.5m | ecosystem: Environmental > Aquatic > Freshwater > Lake | place: Spain: Castile-La...
TTTTTAAAAATCCTGATAATAAGTTAACTCAAGATTATATAACAGGAAGGTTCGGTTAAAATGGTAGATCACATAGTAAGTTCTTACGACGAGCAATTAAAAACTCTTCATGCAACAGTTTTGAAAATGGGAGCTCTTTGCGAAAGTCAGTTTTCAAACTCTATAACTGCGTTAATAAAAGGAGACGATGAGTTGGTAGATAAAGTTATTGGAAAAGATGATAGGATTGATGAATTAGAAAAAAAAATTGACGATCAGGTTGTAAACTTGATAACTTTAAGAGCACCAATGGCTATTGATTTAAGAGAAACAGTCTCAGCAATGAGAATTGCATCTGAACTTGAAAGAATTGGAGATCTTGCAAAAAACACAGCAAAGCGTGCAAAAGTCATCAAAGGATTTTTGGAAACTAATGTTTCAGCATTAATTAAATCTTCATCTGAACTTGTTCAAATTAATTTAAAAAAAACTTTAGACTCTTATTCCAAAAATGATGAAAAATTAGCACTTTCAGTTTGGAATAGCGATAAAGAAGTAGATATTATGGTTAATGAACTTCTAAAAGGACTTATGTCCAACATTAAAAAAGAAAAAAAGAATATTGAAGTTTTTAGCCATCTTCTTTTTATAGCTAAAAACATTGAAAGAATAGGAGATCATGCAACTAACATTTGCGAGCATATTTATTTTTTAGTAAAGGGTGAAGATATTCAAGGAAATAGACCTAAGTCTAGCTAAAATGTCGGCAAATATTTTGCTCGTTGAAGATGAAAAATCAATTGTAACTTTAATAAAATACAATTTAGAAAAAGAAGGTTTTAAAGTTTTTTGCTCAGAAACAGGAGAGGATGCTTTAAAAATTATTAAAGAAAAAATACCTGATTTAGTAATATTAGATTGGATGCTCCCTGACACATCAGGAATCGATGTTTGTAGACAAATAAAAATAGATAAAAAACTAAAAAATATACCAGTTTTAATTTTAACTGCCAAAGGCGAGCCTGATGATAAAATTAAAGGTCTAGAGGTCGGGGCTGACGATTATGTAACAAAACCATTTAATAATAAGGAATTGTTATTAAGAGTAAAATCATTAATTAAAAGATCAAAACCTTCTCTTCTAGACGAGACTGCAACTTTCAAAGATTTAAAGATCGACAGAATTACAAAAAAGGTTTTTAGAGATAATAAAGAAATAAAATTAGGACCTATTGAATATAAATTATTAGATTTTTTTATAAAAAGTCCGCAAAGAGTTTATTCCAGAGAACAGTTATTAAATAATGTATGGGGTGAGAATATAAATGTTGAGAGCAGAACCGTCGATGTTCATATAAGAAGACTTAGAAAAGCTATTAATATTGATAAAAAAATTGATTTGATCCGAACCGTTCGATCTTCTGGATATTCTTTAGATTCTTAGAATTAATTACTTGGTATTTTAAAAAAAGCTAAATTGCCAGAATAATATTGAATTTGTTTCCATTTATTTTTTTTAAAACTGATTTTAGCAACTCCTGAAGTTTCAAAGGGTTTTTTTTTAAATTTTATATATTTTTTTTTAATTAGTTTTGTCACCAATTCTTTGCAAGCAGGTTCATGATTGATTAAAATTATATTTTTATATTTTAATTTAGTTTCTTTTATAAAATTTATTATGACATTTAAGTCAGTTAAATAAAGTTTTTTTGAAAATATAGCTTTGCTAATTTTTATTTTTTTAATTAATTTTTTATAAGTTTGCATAGTTCTTTTAGCTGAAGAAACATAAGCCAAATCAAATTTAATTTTTTTTTTTTTAAGAAATTTAGATATAAATTTAATCTCAGCTTTGCCTTTATTAGACAAGGGACGTTCAAAATCTTGTAAACTTTTATTTTTCCAACTAGATTTGGCATGTCTCATGACATATAAATTTAACATTATAACATTATACTAATTAGCAATGCCTAAACAAGTTAACGTAAAAAAAAATTCTATAACACCCTACAGATATATAAATCGAGAAATTTCTTGGCTAAAATTTAATTTGCGTGTTTTAAGTGAAGCAGGAAACAGCAGCATCCCGTTACTCGAAAGGGTAAGGTTTTTATCAATCGCTTCTAACAACTTAGATGAATTTTTTATGGTTCGTGTAGCTGGAATTTTTAATCAAATTAAAGAAGGAGTAGACGTTGTATCTGCTGATGGATTAAATCCAGAGCAACAATTAGAACAGATTGTAGACAAAACAAAAATATTATTAAAGAAATCTAATGATGTTTGGGCAAATTTAAAAATAAATTTAAATAAAGAGGGAATTTTTTTTGTAAGATATAATGAATTAAGTTCGAGTGAAAAAACAAGATTAGTAAAATATTTTAAAGATAATATTTACCCAGTTCTTACTCCTTTGATGATTGATTCATCGCATCCCTTCCCATTTATTCCAAATCAAGGACTTTTTGTAGTAATTTCATTAGTTAAAAAGAAAAAAAATAAAAATAAAAAGAAATTTGGTTTAGTTCTGATACCTAAAAAAATCGAACGTTTCATTAATATAAGCAATAAACAAGATATAAAAAAATACATAAGTATTGAGCATGTTATAAGTAGTTATGCTAATATTTTGTTTCCAGATTATAAGTTAATCAAATCTACATCTGCAAGAATTATACGAGATAGTGATATTGAAATTCAAGAAGAGGCGGAAGACTTGGTTTTATATTTAGAACAAGCTTTAAAAAAAAGAAAAAGAGGAAGAGTAGTTAAACTTGAAATTAGATCCAATATTGATGACGATCTTAGAAAATTTATTCTTAAAAATTTAGACGTAAAAAAAGATCAGGTTTATGAAATTGATAGTTTTGTAGGTACGCATCAAATTGATGAAATCTATAATAAGGCCAATAGTAATCACGTTTTTAAACCTTTTAATCCGCGATCCCTTGAAAGATTGAAACAATATAACAATAATTATTTTGACACAATCAAGGCAAAAGACTTTATTGTACATCATCCCTACGAAACTTTTGATTCTATAATTCAATTCCTAAATCAAGCAGCTCAAGACCCAAGTGTAATTGCAATTAAGCAAACTCTTTATCGAACTACAGTTGATTCCCCCATCGTTATGGCTTTAATTGACGCTGCAGAAAAAGGAAAATCTGTTACCGCGGTGGTTGAAATCAAAGCAAGATTTGACGAAGAAAAAAATATTAGTCTTGCAAACACATTAGAGAAATCAGGAGTTCAGGTTGTTTATGGGTTTGTCACTTTAAAAACTCATGCAAAAGCATGTTTAGTTGTTAGAAAAGAAAATAAAAAAATGCGCACTTACGTTCATATTGGCACAGGAAACTATCATCCGGTAAACGCTAAAATATATACTGATTTATCATTTTTTAGTTCTGATCCTATTATTGGAAAAGATATTGAAAGTTTTTTTAACTATGTAACCGGTAATTCCAAACCAAGAATCCTTAAAAAAATTATCTTATCCCCAAATGACATAAGATCGAAACTTTACAACTTAATAGATCAAGAAATTAATAATATTAAACTTGGAAAAAATGCTGAAATTTGGGCAAAAATGAATTCTTTAGTGGATCAAGGAATGATAGATAAATTTTATCAAGCGTCTAAAGCGGGTGTAAAAATATTTTTGTTTGTTAGAGGAATTTGTTGTCTAAGAGCTGGAATTGAAAATTTATCGGAAAATATTACAGTAAAAAGTATAGTTGGTAGATTTTTAGAACATTCTAGAATTTTTTGTTTTGCAAATGGAGGCCCTATGCCTTCTAGAGCAAATTTAATTTTTATTGGTTCAGCAGATTTAATGACAAGAAATTTAGATAGAAGAATAGAAATTATTATACCAATTACAAATCCTACAGTCCATGAACAGGTTTTAGACCAGATTATGGTGGCAAATTATAAAGATACATCTCAAAGTTGGTTTTTAAATAAAGATGATAATTATATAAAAATCAAAAGTAATAAAAATAATGAGTTTTCCGCACACAATTATTTTATGAAAAATCCAAGTTTATCTGGTCGAGGACAAACAAGTGGTTTAACTATGCCAGAAAAGATTACAATTAATTAGATGATAATTGAAAAAAGTATTAAAGAAAAAAAATTAATTAATAAGGAAGCAATCATCGATCTTGGATCTAACTCTATCCGAATGTTAATTTATGATAATATTTTAAACTCACAAATACCCGTCTTTAATGAAAAAGCAGTTTGTCAATTAGGAAAAAATTTAGATCGAACTGGAAAGCTAGACCCAAAAGGAGCTGAATTTGCATTAACTGTTTTAAAACGATTTAAGCAGATACTTAGTAATCTTAAAGTCAAAAAATATAAAGCAATCGGTACCGCCGCTCTTAGAGAAGCAACTGATGCTAAAGAATTTATTACTAAAGCTCAAAAAATTATTAAAAAAAAAATTATAGTTTTATCAGGGAATAAAGAAGCTGAAAATTCTGCTCTTGGTGTTGTTATAGGTTTTCAAAAAGTAAATGGTGTTGTAGCTGACTTAGGAGGGGGAAGCTTAGAGCTTGCTAGAGTAGAAAAAAATATTATTCATGAGAAAATATCACTTCCATTAGGTGTTTTAAGGCTCTTCAACCAACCAAAAAAAAACAAGAATAAGGTAAAAAAAATCATAAGTTTTTACTTAAATAAAATTGAATGGTTAAGAAAAAATAAGGTTAAAAACCTTTATTTATGCGGGGGGACTTGGAGAACCCTTATGAACGCACATATGATAAAAACTAATTACCCCTTAGCTATTTTGCACCAGTATAAACTTTCCGGTTCTGAAACTTTAAAATTTGCAAATAAACTAAACACTGTAAAAGCAATTAAATATGAGAAGTTAGCCTCGGCTACCAAATCAAGAACTAATTATATTCCAATAGGAGGTTTCATATTATCAAACCTAATTAGAATTTGCGATCCAGTTAGTGTTTTTCTTTCGCAATCAGGAGTTAGAGAGGGTTCCTTGATAAGTAGACCTTATTTAAAAGTTCTACAGAATAATTCTTTAACTAGATCCGTACATTTTATTTCACATAAAAAAGCAGATTATGCAGCTAATTATCTAAAATTATATAATTTTATTAAGAATCTTTTTTCAAGCAATGAAGAATATTTTCCTCATAGACTTTTGCTACCAGCCTGCTCGTTAAGTAATTTTGATTGGGGTCTGGGGGTTTACCAAAGAGCTGAATTAGTTTTTCAAGAAGTTATTAATGCACCTATCTTAAAGTTATCTCATAGTGATAGAATTAAACTTGGATTAGTTTCTTTTTGGAGACACTGTTCTACTAAATATTATCCAAATGTTGAGTTTGTAAAATTATTAAGTAATGAAGAAATTTCAGCTTGTAAGCGGATTGGTGCAGCTTTGCGATTAGCTTCTTCAATCGGTGTGATATCTAATATATTTTTTGATAAGATAAAAATTTATAAGGATAGTAATAAAGATTTAATTCTAAAAGTTTCTAAAAAAGATGTACAAGTAATTTCAAATCAAGTCCAAAAAAGATTGAAATCTTTGGGGGATGAAATGAAAATAAAATCTAAGATTATTTACACTAATTAAGCAGACTTAATTTTCTTTTCAAGAAACTCTGGAAGCTCTTCTGTTGTTCCTTTTGTGCTTTTATTATCTTCTTCATCATTTTTCCAACCTTTAGGCTGGTAAGCATGAAGTACGTGTAATTTACAGTAAACTCTCTCTTCCATAGGATTTCTTCCACAGAAATAAAAATTAGCTTCATCTGGATGTCCAATAGGCCATCTGCAAGTTTTTTCGTTTAAATTTTCTAAACTAGTTGGATTTTCAGGCTCAAAATCTTTCTCAATAATAATAGCTCTAAGACCACGAGGTTTTCTTAATCTTTTTAAAGGAACGCTATTTTTGTGATGAAATTTATTTTCGCTCTTTTGAATATAAATATTTCTAGAATGAGATCTGCCAGCAAGTCCTAAACGGTGTGATTTTCCAATAACAGCATTTCTAGAAATACCATCACCTAGCATTCCAGCTATTTGGCTCGCAGTATGACCTTCGTTCCAAAGCTTTTTTAACTGTTCAGTTTTTTCTGGTGTCCATCCCATAAAAGCTGGTTAAATACTATATGTAGTCTAAGCTAAAGTAAATTATACTATATATGGGTTAAAAAAGTGTAGATAAATCAGTGATTTATTTAATTTACATAAATTTATCCACATTTATCTATATATTTTAATAATACTTAAAAATATGAGCGCAATTAAAGATTATAAAATTAGAATTCCACAAGTCATATCCATTAACTGGATTGGATTTTACACACTATATAAAAAAGAAATTTTAAGATTTTTGAATGTTTGGATTCAAACAGTATTTTCACCTGTAGTAACGCTAGTGCTTTTTTTAGCTGTTTTTACAATAGCTTTAGGACTTAATAGAAATAATATTTTAGGACACGAATATGGAGTGTTTATATTACCAGGTTTAATTTGCATGCAGATCTTGCAAAATGCTTTTGCTAACACTTCTTCATCATTAATGATTGCTAAAGTTCAGGGGAATATCGTCGATATTTTGTATCCACCGCTTAGTCCTATGGAAGTAACAGCTGCAATGCTTTTAGGAGCAATCACAAGAGGTTTGGTTATCGGATTCTTTTCAGTGTTAATTATTATTCCGTTTGCACATATACCGGTTCATAATATTTTTATAATTCTTATATTTGCATTACTGGGTTCATCAATGCTTGCTTGTTTAGGATTTATTACAGGATTATGGGCTCAAAAGTTTGATAATATGGCAACAGTTACAAACTTTGTTATTGTTCCTTTATCATTTTTATCAGGAACTTTTTATTCTATACAAAATCTACATTCAGCATTTTATTATATTAGTCATGCAAATCCGTTCTTTTATGCCATTGATGGATTTAGATATGGATTTTTAGGACAGGCTGATGGATCTATTGTTATAGGATTCTTTTACTTAACATTTATCAATTTAGCTTTATGGGTAATATGTTATATCCTTTTTAAAAAAGGATATAGAATTAAAAGCTAATTTTCATGAGTTCAGTATTAGGTACATATAAAAGAAGAGAAGTCTCTTTTTCAGAAGGAAAAGGAACTTACCTTACATCAACTACAGGAGAGAAATATTTAGATTTCGTTTCCGGCATTGCTGTAAATTCTTTAGGACATTGCCATCCTCATTTAGTTGAGACCATAAAAAAACAATCTGAAAAATTGTGGCATGTATCTAATGCTTTTACAATTCCCGAACAGGAGAAATTAGCTAAAAGATTAACCGATAATACTTTTGCTGACTTTGTTATATTTGTAAATTCAGGAGCAGAGGCAACTGAAACAAGCATTAAAGTTGCAAGAAAATATTTTTTTGAAATAGGTCAGCCTCAAAGAAATAGAATTATTACTTTCGAAGGTGCTTTTCATGGAAGAACTTTAGCCGCTTTATTTGCAGCTAATAATAAAGAGCATACGTTAGGATTTGGTCCTAAAGTTGATGGTTTTGATCAAGTTCCATTTGGAGATCATGAGGCTTTAAAAAAAGCGATTACAAAAAATACCGCTGCAATCATGCTTGAAACTGTTCAAGGAGAGGGCGGAGTAAGAGTTGTTCCAGATTATTGCTTGAAACCTTTAAGAAAACTTTGCGATGAGAATGGAATTTTACTTATTTTAGATGAGGTTCAGTGTGGAATTGGAAGAAGTGGAAAATTTTTTGCATTTGAGTGGGCTAATATTGTTCCAGACATTGTTCCTATTGCAAAAGGAATTGGTGGTGGTTTTCCAATAGGCGCATGCTTAGTAAGCAAAAAAGTTGCAGTTGGAATGAAACCAGGATCGCATGGCAGTACATTTGGAGGAAATCCTTTAGCGATGAGTGTTGGTAATGCTGTATTAGATATTGTTTTACAAAAAGGATTTTTAGAAAATGTTCAAGAAGTTGGCAGTTATTTTGAGACAAAATTAAAAGAAGTACAAAAAAAATATAGTAATGTTATTGAACAAGTAAGAGGCATTGGTCTTTTAAGAGGAATTAAGTTAAAAGTAGATAATAATAAGTTTTTAGATCATTTATTTCAAAATAAGATGCTAGCAGTAAAAGCTGGCGATAACGTTATAAGATTATTACCTCCGCTTATTGTTGAAAAAAAAGATATTGATGAAGCAATCAAAATAATCACAAAAACTTGTTCTGAATTTTAATTATGAAACATTTTTTAGATTTAAGTTTGATTGAAAAAAAAGATTTAAGACAGATTGTCGAAAATTCTAAGACAAGAAAAAAGAATAGAAATAATAAAGGCAAAGTTCTTATTGATAAAGATAATCCTTTAGAAGGAAAGATGCTACTGATGGTTTTTGAAAAACCATCTACAAGAACAAGACTATCCTTTGATTTAGCAATGAGACAGTTAGGCGGTCAGACGATAGTTATTAATTCTGAGAATTTACATATTGGTATTGGCGGAGAGACAATTGCAGATACAGCAAGAATCTTCTCAGTTTTCTCAGATATTATTATGCTTAGAACTTTTGAGCATAGTACTTTATTAAAATTTTCTGAGCTTCTTACAGTGCCTATTATCAACGGACTAACGAATGATAGTCATCCTTGTCAGATTTTGAGTGATGTTATGACATTTGAAGAAATCAAAGGATCCATACAGGGTAAAAAAATTGCTTGGGTTGGTGATGGTAATAACGTTACCAATTCTTTAATGGAAGCAGCTACCCAATTCGATTTTGAATTAAAAATTGCCTGTCCAAAAGATTTTATGCCATCAAAAAAAGTTGTTGCTTGGGCTAAAAAGAAAAAAGCAGACATTGAAATATTACATGATGCAAAAGATGCGGTGGATAATGCAGATTGCGTTATGACAGATAAATGGATTTCCATGGGTGATAAAGGAAATTTAAGTAAAAAAAGAAAAGCATTTAAGAATTTTCAAGTTAATGAAAAATTAATGAAAGTTGCAAAAAAAGATGCAATTTTTATGCATGATTTACCAGCGCAAAGAGGAGAAGAAGTAAGTGCCGGCGTTATTGACGGTAAGCAATCTGTTGTGTGGCAACAGGCTGAGAATAGACTGCACTGTCAAAAGGGAATTATTGAGTGGTGCTTAAAAGGTAAATGATTGAAAGAGCAATTGTTTTAGCTGCAGGCTTTGGAAAAAGAGTTCTTCCCCTTACAAATACTACACCAAAACCATTACTTAAAATTAATAATGTTAGTTTGCTTGAAAATACTTTAAATTTTTTAAAAAAATTTGGAGTAAAAAGTTTTGCCATTAACACCCATCATCTTGGTGAACAAATAGAAGCTTTCGCTGAAAAAAATAAAAGCATTTACGATATTAAAATTTTTAAAGAGAAAGAAATCCTAGGCACAGGAGGCGGAATTAGAAATGCCTTATTATTTTTTTCTGACAAACCTTTTATCTCTATTAACAGCGATACAATTTGGTCTGACGAATATTTATCTCCATTAAAAAATTTGTACAAAAATTTTACACAACACAATGCCAACTCGGGTCTTTTAATGATTAAAAGAGAGAATAGTTTTGATAAAACTTTAAAAGGTGATTTTACGATAAAATCTGAACCTTTTTTATTTAGGCAACCTGGGGATACTAATAATTTAATTTTTACAGGATGCCAGATTATTAATCCTGCATTGCTAAAAAATAAAAAAAATGAAAATTTTTCAATCCAACCAGTATGGGATGAAGTAATTGCTGATAAAAAAATGGTTGGAGAGGTTGCTCCAAATATATTTTACCACGTAACAGATTTGCCAATTTACGAGAAGCTAAAACAATTGGATCTTATTCGTTAATTACTATTTTTTTCGCTCTTTTTTGATCAAGATATAAATACTTTGATACGCTCATATCGCTTTCTAATTTAATATGAATTGGATTTCCAGTTGGGATTTCTAATTTAACAATTGATCCATCAGTAATGTTAAATATTTTTTTACAAAGAGATCTTAAGCTATTGCCATGTGCAGAAATGATTACATTTTTTTCTTTTTTTAAAATAGGTAAAATATTATTTTCATAATAAGGAATAACTCTTTTAAAAGTATCTTTTAAAGATTCAGTATCAGGAATTAAATCCTTACTAATTTTTTTATAAATTGGATAATTTGTTGGATGATTAGGATCACTTTTATCCATAGGTGGAGGAGGGATATCATAACTTCTTCTCCAAATTTTTACTTGTTGTTCACCATGTTTTTTTGCAGTTTCTTCTTTATTAAGACCCTGAAGAGCCCCATAATGTCTTTCATTTAATTCCCAAGCTTTAAATATATTTTTGATACTTAAATCTAGTTTTTTATTTATTTCATCTAAAGTTAAAATGGCTCTTTGTTGAAAAGAAGTGAACGCAAAATTAAAATTGATATTAAGATTCTTAATTAAAGAACCTGCTTGTTGCGCCTCTTCTATTCCTTGCTTCGTAAGCTCAGAATCGTACCAACCTGTAAATCTATTTTCTAAATTCCACTGACTTTGACCGTGTCTTACTAGAATTAAATTATACATTTTTTATTTTTTAAATTGTGATACTAAAAATTTATGAGTGATTATAAATTATTTTACATGACTTGTAAGAATAAAGTTGAAGCAAATAAAATCGCTTATGACCTTGTTAAAAAAGATCTAGTTGCATGCGCAAATATTATTCCAAGTGTTAAATCTTATTTTAAATGGAATAAGAAAAAAGTTAATATTGCAAAAGAGAATATTCTTATTGGGAAAACAGTGAAGAAAAATATTAATAAAATTATTATGCATGTAAAAAAAATTAGCTCCTATGAATGTCCATGTATTGTTTTTGTGGACATAAACAATGGCAATAAAGATTTTCTAAGTTGGATTAAAAGCTCTACCAAATAAAATTATTTAAACTAAGTTTAGTTTAATGATTCGAAATAAATTTAAATTTTTATTATATTTTTCCCTTTTATTTATCACTTCCTGCATTTCTGCACCAAGAGACACTTCAAATACATGTCTGATGTTTACTGATAATTATTTCTGGTACAAGTTTGTAAAAAATTCAGAAAAAAAATGGGGAGCGCCTGTAGAGTTGCAGATGGCAATCATTCAAAGAGAATCTGATTTTGATTGGCTAGCAGCGCCTGAGTGGGATAAATTGTTTAAAGTTATTCCTTATAAAAGAAAATCCAGTGCATTTGGATATTCTCAAGCAATAAACAAAACCTGGGATCAGTTTGTGCGTGAAACAGATCAGCCGCTTGCTCTTAGAATAAGTTTTAACGATTCAGTAGATTTTATAGGTTGGTATATTAATAAAAGTAATCAAATATTAAAAATTCCAAAAGATGATTATTTTAAACAATATATTGCCTATCATGAGGGTTGGGGAAACTTTAAAGATTATAAAAAATCACCAAAAGTTATTCCTTATGCAAGAGAAGTGGATAGGGTTGCAAAAAAATATAGAGCACAACTTAATCAGTGCAAAAATCAACTGACGACGAATAAGTATTTTATTTACTAGAAGTTTCTTTTAATTGTTTTTCAAGTTCAATCTCAACAGCATCCATTCTTCCAGTATTTTTTCCAATAATTAAATACATCACGGGAATTACATAAAGAGTAAAAAGTGTTGCAAAAAGCATTCCCATAAAAATAACGATACCAACCGTTGCTCTGCTCGCAGCACCAGGACCTGTTGCTATAATTAACGGAACAACCCCTATAATAGTTGCAACCGAAGTCATTAGAATAGGTCTTAATCTAACTCTACATGATTCAATAATTGCCTCTTTTAATTGCAAACCTTGAGTTCTTAATTGATTTGCAAATTCCACTATTAAAATACCATTCTTGGCGGCGAGACCTATTAGTACAATTAATGCAATTTGGCTGTAAATATTTAAGGAACTACCAATTACCCAAAGCCCAATAATTCCACCGAGAATAGCAAGGGGAACCGTCAACATGATAGTTAATGGATGTCTCCAACTTTCAAATTGCGCAGCTAAAGATAAATAAGCAGTGAATAATGCAAGTATGAATATAAAATAAATATCGGAACTTGTATTTTTAAATTCTAAAGATTCACCTTTGTAATCAACTCTAGCGCTTGCTGGTAATTTTTCTTTTGTAATACCTTCTAAATAATTGAGAGCTTCGCTAATAGTATAGCCACCAACTAATCTTGCAGAGATAGTAACTGCTCTTTGTCGGTTATATCTATTTAAAGATGTATAAGTAGATTCTTCATAAAAAGTTGCAACGCTTGTAAGTGGAACTAATTTTCCAGAACTAGATCTTACAACCACTTTATTTAGATTAGAAGGTTCTCGTCTATTCTTAACATCCGCTTGTAGCATTACAGAATATTCTCTTCCGTCTTTTGTATATTTTGTAACTTCTTTAGAGCCAAACATTGTTTCAATTGTTTTTGCTATTGAATCAACTGAAACACCAAGGTCTGCAGCTTTGTCTGCATTAATTTTAATTTTTAACTGAGGCTTTGTTAGATCTAAATCATCATCTACGTTTACTAAATTTTTATTTTTTACAATTTCTGTTTTTAATATTTCCTTCCATTTAATTAGTTCTTCGTAAGTATTTCCTTTTAATACAAATTGAACTGGTTTTTCACCAGCGCCACCTCTTAAACCTTGAGGCATAATTGGAAATGCTTTAACGCCCGGGAAAGAATTTAGTTGTTGGAATATTCCACCTAAATTTTCGTTAGAGAATTTTTTTCTTTTTCCCCAATCCTCTAGCAGGATTACTAAAAAACCAGTGTTTACCTGATCAATACCACTTTGAAATCCAGGTACTCTTACTAAAATCTCTCTATAAAGACCTTTTCCTAAATCACTTAAAAATATTTTTTCTATATTTTCGGTTTTTTCTTTAGTGTATTCAAATCCTGAACCATCGGGAGCTTGAATTACCACATAGAATACGCCTCTATCTTCAGGAGGAATTAATTCTTTAGGAGTAATTTTAAATAAAATAATAACTGAAATTAAAACTCCAACTAAAAAGATAACAATTTCTTTTTTTTTATAAAGTAACAAAAGTAGAGTTTCAAAATAAAAATTAGAAAATTTATCTAAATAAGAATCAAATTTTTTTAGAAAATTTGGTTTTGAGTGCGATACTTTCAAATATTTTGAAGCAAGCATTGGTGACAATGTAAGCGCAACAAATGCAGAAATGACAATTGAGAATGACAAAGTTAAAGCTAATTCTGTAAATAATTTACCAACAATTCCTTTTACAAAAATAAGAGGTACAAATACCGCAATCAAGACAACCGTTGTTGCAATAATCGCAAAAGAAACCTGGCTTGCTCCTTTATAAGATGCAATTAATGGAGATTCCCCTCCTTCGACTCTCCTGTAAATATTTTCTAACATCACAATAGCATCATCGACGACGAGACCAATTGCAATAACAAGGGCCATTAGAGTAAATAAATTTAAACTAAAATTTGCGGCATAAATTAGTAAAAAGGTAGAAATTAAAGAGACGGGTATTGCAAGAGCAGGAATGATCACAGAGGTTAAGTTTCCCAAAAATAAATAAATAACCCCAACAACAAGAGCAACGGATATAAATAAAGTTATATAAACTTCATTGACCGCAACACGAATATAATTTGATCTATCGAAGGCAACATCTAATTGTATACCTTCAGGCAGATCTTTTTTAACCTCGGTTAATTTTTTTTTAATTCCATCAACAACAGCAATAGTATTAGAATTTGATTGTTGGTAGATTCCAATACCAACTACAGGATCCCCATTTCCTTTAAATAAAGTTCTTAAATTTAAAGGGCCTAATTCAACTCTAGCAACATCTTTAAGTCTTACTAAAGATCCGTCCCTAGCTCTTTTAATTGGTAAATTTTTAAAATCTTCAACGTTTTTATAATTCTTATCTACTTTAATATTAAGATCTATGCTTTTAGACTCTAATCTGCCTGCAGGAAGTTCAATATTTTCTTTTAATAAAACTGATTCAATATCTGAAACAGTTAAATCTCTAGCTGACAAAGCCGATGGATTTATCCATACTCTTAATGATATTTCTTTTTCACCAGATAAAATGATTTGACCAACTCCATCAACACTTGAAAAATAATCTTTTAAATATCTACTTGCATAATCACTAAGATCTAAGTCATTTAAGTTTTTACTTCTTAATCTCAGCCATATTGCCACCTGATTACCTTCTGAAGTTTTAAATATTTCGGGACGACTGGCATTATCAGGCAAATTATCAATAATTCTTGATACTCTGTCTCGAATATCATTTGTTGCTTCATCAACACTAACGCCTGGTTCAAATTCCATCTTAACAACCGATCTTCCGTCCTCACTTCTAGAATCTATGGTAGCTAGACCAGGAGTTCCGCCAACAATATCTTCAATTTTTTGAGTAATTTGTGAGTCCACAATTTCTGCTGAGGCTCCTTTATAAACCGTTCTTACAGTCACTATACTTGGATCAATGTCTGGAAGCTCCCTAACTGCTATTTTATTAAATATAACCAAACCAAATATAATTAGAATTATCGACATCACAGTTGCAAAAACTGGACGCTTAATACTTATGTCGGTTAAGAACATTTCTTATTTATTAATTAATTTTATTTGCGCCTTATCTCTAACTTTTGAAACGCCTTCTATTACAATTTTATCACCAGGATTAAGACCAGAAACTATTTCAACTTTTCCAAAATTTCTAATTCCTGTCTTTACCTCTGTTAGCGCAACAGACTTATCATCTATTACTTTGTAAACTACGGTTCTATTTCCTTGTTGAATTATTGATTCTTCAGGAACGCCTAAAGATTGTTTTTCATTATATATAATTTCTATGCTTACTAACATTCCGGGAATTATTTTATAATTAGAATTTTTAATTTTTACCTGAACTAAGATTGATCTTGTAATCGGGTCAACTCGAGCGCTTACAGTCTCTAATGTCCCAGCAAAAACTTCACTAAATGCCTCTGAACTTGCTTTAATTTTTAAATCTTTTTTAAGAATATTTAAATAACTTTCGGGAACTTTTATATCGAGCTTAATCGTTTCAATATCGTCTAAGGTTGCGATTATAGAATCTTCACCACCCAAAATTCCAGGCGTAATTTCTCTAACTCCTAGTCTGCCACTAAAAGGAGCTGTAATTTTTTCAGTCTTCAGCTGAGCAATTAATTGGTTTTTTTGAATCATTAAATTTTTGTCAAATTCTAAAGAGCTAATTAATTCTGTTTTTTTAATACGAATAGAAAATGATTGATTAGCTAATGCAGTTCCAAATGTTTCAATTTTTTGGTAAAATTCTAATTTTTTTACTTCTTCAGCAATGACTTCAGTTGGTTTTACTTCATTAATTTTTTTTTGAATAAAATTATTTAAAATCATTCGACCAGAAATAATCGCAACCACAAGAATAAAAATGATACTGACAGCTATTATTATTTTTTTTGAAGTATCCATGAAGATGAATGTAATAACATGCTTTAATTGAAAAAAAAATTTCTTTGTTATTAAAATATACTTGATTCTAGAGGCTTATTTATTGACTAGCCCATTCAGTCCATGACCCATCATAAACCGAGAATTTTTTTCCATCTATGACTTCAAAGGCCTTAGCAAGAATGCACGCTGTAACACCTGAGCCGCAAGAAAATACAACGGTAGAATTTTTATTAATATTTATTTGTTCAAATTTTTTTTGAAGTTCTTCTTTAGGTAAGAAGCATTTGGTAACAGGATCAATGCATTCTGCCCAAGGCATATTACAGCTTTTAGGGATAGAACCACTTTTTATATCTGGCCTTGGTTCATTTTCAATTCCATCAAACCTACCTTTGCTTCTAGCATCAACTAATTCAAATTTTTTATTCTTAATATTTTCTTTAATATGATCAATTAACACAAGCATTTCATGTTTTGTGGTGCATTTAAAATTACTTTTTAAAATTTTTTGCCCAGGTCCATTTTCTATTTTTTTATTTTCATTTTTCCATTTAACTAAACCACCATCTAGTATGGATATTTTATTATGACCAAAATAATTGAACATCCACCAAACTCTAGGAGCACTAAAAATACCAAGACTGTCGTAAACTATAATATGATCTGAGTTCTTAATTCCAAGTTCAGAGGTAAGTTTTTCAAATAAATTTGCAGAGGGAATTGTGTGAGGAAATTTTGCTAAAGGATCTGAAAATTTATCTATATCAAAAAAAATTGATCCTGGGATATGTTCTTTTAAGAATTCATTTTTACCAATTCTTTTAGTATTTGGCATATGCCAAGAACAGTCTAGTATTTTAATATCTTCTTTATAAATATTTTTTTCTAACCATTCTGTTGTAACTAACGACATTAATATTTTCCAAGTTTTTTTAGATACTTCTGATGATATTCTTCTGCTAAATAGAATTCATTAAATTTAGTAATTTCTGTGACAATGTTATTATCAAACATACTTTCATTCATTGCTTTTTTAGATTCTTCAGCTTCAAGTTTTTGTTTATTATCTAAATAAAATATCGCTGAACGATATTGTTTGCCAATATCGGGTCCTTGTCTATTTAAAGTAGTTGGATTGTGACAAGACCAAAAAACATTCAATAGTTCTTTGTAAGTTATAATATTTTCATCAAAATTGACTCTTACTACTTCAGCATGACCCGTTTCTTCATAGCAAACTTGCTCATAAGTTGGGTTTTTAGTTTCTCCTCCAGTGTAACCCACTTCAACTTTTGTAACACCCTTTGTAAGATCAAATTTTTTTTCAATACCCCAAAAGCACCCAGCTGCAAAAATAGCAATACTCATAAAAAATTTATATTAAGTTAAATTTATATTAAAGTTATTTTTATATGTTATGAAAAGATTTAGGTAAAATATATTGATGCTATCATCTAATAGAACAGGTTCTTTTTATATGCTGTTAAGCGTTATCTGTTTTTCTGTGATGGATATTCTAGTTAAATTAACAACAAGTAATTATCCAATCGGAGAGATTGCTTTTTTTAGAGGGTTATTTGGATTAATTCCTATTTTTTTCTTAATCCCCAAAGATAAAGCATTTACTTTTTTTAAAACTAAAAAACCCACATTGCATTTTATAAGAGCTTTTGCTGGAACATTTGCAATGATCTCAACGTTTATTGGTGTAAAATATATGAAATTAGCGGACGTGGTTTCTATTGCTCAAGCAACACCAGTGTTTGTAACAATTTTTTCAATAATTTTTTTAAAAGAAGTTGTTGGTTATAGAAGATGGTTTTCGGTTATAGCGGGGCTGATTGGTGTTCTGTTTATTACTAAACCAGGAACTAGTCTTTTTAATATATATTGTATTTTCCCAATTTTTTTCTGCATCGGATTTAGCATTGTTACAGTTTCAATTAAAAGATTATCAAAAACTGAACCAGATTATTTAATAGCTTTTTATTTTACAGCTTTGTTAATAATTATTAGCTCTACAGCATTTTTTTTTGAAGAATGGAAGATGCCAAGTATTTTGGACTTTTTTTATTTATTCATGATAGGAATTTGTGGATCTATTGCAAACTTATTTATGACAACAGCATATAGAAGAGCTGATGCATCATTAATAACACCGCTTAAATACCTAAGCGTATTATCTGCAATTTTTTTCGGTTATTATATTTTTTCTGAGATTCCTTCAGTTTCAACAATTATTGGTGCAATAATAATTATTATTAGTTCTTTTATAATATTTAAGCGTGAACAAGTAAAAAATAAGAAGCGTTAGTTTGTAATGAAAAAAATTAAACCACCACATTATTGGCATGAGGCAAAGAAATTTTTATCTAAAAAAGATAAGAAATTAGCAAAAATTATTAATCAATACGATGGTCATTTAGTTACAAGAAATGATCCGTTCAATTCATTGTGTAGAGCCATTATAGGTCAGCAAATTTCGGTAAAGGCTGCAGATTCAATATGGTTAAAATTTGAAAAAGTTATTAAAAAAATTACACCAATAAATTTAATAAAGTTAACACGAGCAAAACTTGTCTCTATTGGCTTGTCACGTCAAAAAATTTTGTATTTGAGAACGATTGCAAAAGAATTTTTTGATAAAAGACTAGATATAAAAAATTTACAAAAAATGTCAGATGAAGACGCTATAAAGCAATTAGTTAGGATTAAAGGCATAGGAATTTGGACTGCGCAAATGTTTCTTATTTTTAATCTTAACCGGTCAAATATTTTTCCATTCTCAGATATTGGTTTAATCAAGGCAATTTCTATAAATTATAAAAAAGAATATCCTTTAAAAAAAGATCAGTTAGATTTTTTTAAAAATAAATGGCATCCATACACAACAGTTGCCACTTGGTATATGTGGAGAAGTATAGATCCTGTGCCAGTTGAGTATTAAATTCCTTCAACAATCATAAGGTCTCTAACAACAGTATTTTTGGCTACAGACCAAGCTTCTTGATAATTTTTTGATTTATAACAATTTAATGCAGCGTCATAATCACTGAATTCCCAAATGACAGTTCGAATAAATTCTTCGCCTTCAAGAGTAATATATTTTCCTCCTCTCACTAAAGGCTTTCCCCCAAAATCAGTAATAGCTTTCAAAGCTTTTTCTGCATAACTGCCTAATTTTTTTACATCTTCCGCTTTTTTATATTTTGCAATCCAATAACCTTTCATGAATTTCTCCTATTTTAGTTTGATTAAGTGAATATATATTTTTTTTATTACATTAAAATAAAACAATGTCAGTTGAATTTGAAGGCTCTAAGGAATAAATTAGGTCAATTCAAAAAATAAATTAGATATTAAATTGCAAAACATCGATAACAAACAACAGTTAATAGAATATTTTTTTAAAGGCTCTAAAACTAAAGATAGTTGGAGAATTGGAACTGAGCATGAAAAGTTTTTATTTGATTTAAAAAATAAAAACCCCATTCCTTATGATGGCGATATTAGTATTGTAAAAATTTTCTCTGAACTTATAAAAAATAATTGGGTACCAATTAAAGAAGGAAAAAATATTTTAGGTTTAGTTAAGGATAAAAAAAATATTACTTTGGAGCCAGGTTTACAATTTGAATTATCAGGAGATGCTGTTGAAAATATTCATCAAACTTGCAATGAAATTAATTCTTATTTGAAAGAATTAAAGATTGTCTGCGCTAAATTAGGAATAGGTTTGTTAGGAAATGGATTTGCTCCCATTGTAAAGTTAAGTGACGTTTTTAAATCTCCAAAAAGGAGATATGAAATTATGAGAAAGTATATGCCAAGCGTTGGTCGAAATGGGCTAGATATGATGCATCGAACTTGCGCCACACAGGTTAATTTAGATTATTTAAATGAGGCTGATTACAAAAAAAAATCAAAATTAATAGCGGCGATCACCCCTGTAGCTGTATCTTTGTTTTCTAATTCTCCATTTAAAGAGAAAGAGTTGAATGGTCATTTATCTTATAGAACTCATATTTGGCAAAATACTGACAAAAATAGATCTGGAATTCCAGAATTTTTCTTACAAGATGAAAATAGTTTTGAACGTTATGTAGATTTTGCACTTAAAGTACCAATGTATTTTATAATTAAGGATGGTGACTATATTGATTGTGCAGGTGAAAGTTTTAATGATTTTATTTCTGGAAAATTAAAAAACTATCCAAATAAAAAACCAACCATTCAGGATTGGGAAAATCATATATCAACTATTTTTACTGAATTAAGATTAAAAAAGTATTTAGAAATTAGATCCGCAGATTCTTGCTCATCCGCAGGCATATGTTCAATACCTGCATTTTGGACGGGACTTCTTTATGATGAGGATTCATTAAATCAGGCTTTGGATTATGTAGAAAATTGGAATTACCAAGATATTCATAATGCATATTTAGAAGTTCCAAAAAAAGGTTTTGATACTGAAATTAAAAATAGAAAAATATTTGATCATGCTAAGAAGTTAGTAGACTTTTCAGCATTAGGATTGAAGAATAGAAATCAGACTAATAGTAAGGGGGTAGATGAAAATATTTTTCTTAAAGATATTCATAATTTTATTAAAGATAAAAAATCACCTGCTCAGTCGCTTATAGAAAAGTATAATACTAGATGGAAACAGGATATATTTAAGATCTTTGATGAAGAAGCATTTTAAAATAGCCATTCAAATGGACCCTCTTGAGTCCATTAATACTAAATCAGACAGCACATATATTTTAGCTCTGGAGGCGCAACAAAGAGGGCATAGACTTTTTCATTACCTGCCACAGAATTTGATTTATGAAAACGGACGAGTATCTGCCTTAGGCAATGCTTTTAAATTATTTCCAAACAAAGAAATTTTCTTCAAAAAATCTAAAACTCAAAAAATATTTCTTGATGATTGTGATGTTATTTTAGTTAGGCAAGATCCTCCATTTAATATGAGTTATATTACAGCAACTTATTTGCTTGAAATGGTTTCTGATAAAACTCTTATTTTGAATGATCCTAAATCAATCAGAGATAATCCTGAAAAATTATCAATGTTTAATTTTAAAAATATTATTCCGCCAACTCTTATTTCTAAAAATATTGAACAATGTTTTAATTTTCAAAAAAAATATAAAAAAACAATTATTAAACCGCTTTACGGCAATGGAGGTGAAGGCATTTCAAAATTAGAAGGAACTAATGCTTTATTAAAGAGAAAGATTTTGAAATTAATTAGCAGATATAAACAACCAATAGTAATACAAAAATATTTAAAGGAAATTAAAGAAGGGGACAGAAGAATTATTTTAATAGATGGAGAATATGTAGGTTCTGTTGCTAGAATACCAAAAAAAGGTAGCGTTACCGCTAATTTTCATACAGGAGGAAGTGCTAAGAAAGTTGGTTTAGTGAGAAGAGATAAAAAAATATGTAGTATTTTAAAACCTTTTTTAAAGAAAAAGAAATTATTTTTTACAGGAATTGATGTTATTGGAAATTATTTAACTGAGATTAATGTAACCTCGCCAACTGGGATTCAAGAAATTAACAAATTAAACAGAGTGAAATTGGAAGAATTTTTTTGGGATAGAATTGAAAAAAAATTAAGATAATATTTTGCAAATTTTTAAAACAAAGCCATATTCCATTGCTATTTCTTTAAGATAATCAAATCTTCCGCTGGCACCACTATGTCCAGCCGTCATATTCATATGAAGTAGTAATAAATTATTATCTGTTTTATTTTCTCTTAATTTTGCAACCCACTTCGTCATTTCCCAATACGTAACTCTAGGATCAGAAATTCCACCGGTAACTAACATATGGGGGTAGTTTTGTTTTTTTACATTGTCGTAAGGTGAATAGCTTTTTACATATAGAAAAGATTTTTTATCATTTTTAATATCTCCCCATTCTGGAATTTCTGTGACAGTTAAAGGTAAGTCCTCATCAAGCATAGTGTTACAGATATCAACAAAAGGTACCTGCGCAATTATTCCAAGAAATAAATCTGGACGTTCATTTGCAATATAGCCCATTAATAATCCACCAGCAGAGCCTCCTTGAGCAACAATTTTTTTAGGAGAAGTATATTTGTCTTCACATAACTTTTCAGCGCAACTTATAAAATCTAAAAAAGTATTTTTTTTATTTAGTAGTTTTCCATTTTCATACCATTCATATCCTTTTTCTTTTCCACCGCGTATATGGGCTATCGCATAAACAATACCTCTATCAACCAGGCTTAATCTATTGGTAGAGAAATTACTTGGTATAGATATTCCATAAGATCCATATCCATAAAGTAATAAGTAATTATTAGAATCTAATTTAACACCTTTTTTGTAAAGGATTGTGATTGGAATTTTTTCATTATCATGTGCGGTAGCAAATATTTTTTTACAAATATAATCATCATTATTATAACCAGAGGGAACTTCTTGAGTTTTTTTTAATTCTTGTTTTGTTGATTTACAGTCATAATCGAAAACACTTTTTGGTGTTGTCGGAGATGAGTATGAATATCTAAATGTATCTGTTTCATATTCGTATCCATGATCTAATGAAAGATTATATGCTTCTTCATCAAAACTAATTTTATGTTGATTTTTATTGTTAAGATTTAAGATAATTATATTTTCAGAACCCTCAGTTCTTTCTAGCCTAACGAGCCAGTCTTTTAATAAAATAAAATCTAAAATTAAATTTACTTTATCATAAGGAATAAATTCTTCCCATTTTTGATAAGATTCTTCATGACTAATCATTATTTTAAAATTTTTTGCATTATCGACGTTTGTGCTTATCAAAAAAAATTTTTTATGATGCTCTAAATCATACTCAATTTTTTTTACTCTTTTTTTAAAAAGTGTTGGTTTTATTTCATTCAATTTTAGATTGATAAAAAGATATTCCGAAGTTTCATGATCTGCTGTCCTAATAAATAGATAATTTTTAGTTTTTGATAAATTTATAGAACAAAAGAAAGACGGATCTTTTTCTTCATAAATTAATAAATCGTTTTCACCATTAGAACCAATTTTGTGTTTAAAAACTTTTGTAGGTCGATGATTTTGATCTAGTTTAACGTAGAAAATATAATTATTGTCTAAAGACCAAACAATATCTCCAGTAGTATTTTTTATTTCAGAACTTAATAATTCTTGTTTTTGGATATACTCAATAAAAATAGAAAAATATTCAGAACCATTAGTATCAATATTATAAGCCACATACTTATGATCGTGACTGTGTGATATTGAGGCTACATTAAAATAAGTATGTCTTTTAGATTTTTTTTCACAATCTAAAATAATTTCTTCAGAATTGTTTGTGGTATTTTTTCTATAATAAATTGGATACTCGCTATTTTTATTATATTTATAGCCATAAAGATAATCCCCGTCTTTTTTTGGGACAGAATTATCTTCATTTTTAATTTTAGACTTTAATTCTTCAAAAAGTTTTTTTTCTATATCGTTAATATCTTTAAGCTGATTTTCCTTAAACAAATTTTCTTCATCCAAATATTTTTTAACTTGAGTATTTAATTTATTAGGATTTAATATTACTTCTTTCCAATCTTTTTGTTTAATCCATGAATAATTATCAATCAATTCTTCATTATGAATTTTTACTGTGTTTAAAATTTTATTTATCTTTGGTATAGATGCATTCATTGAAATGTGTATTGCTAAAATTTTAATTTTATATATTGATATATATAAATGGTCATTAAAGATTTTTTAGAAGTAATAAAATATTTTTTTGTTAAAAATAAATTAATAGGCTTTGTTTTATTGTTTCCCATAATTGTTATGATCTTATTTTTTACTATATGAATAAAAAAAAAATCATTATTCTTTCAGTAGTTTTTTTAAGTATAGCATTCTTAATCCTAGATTTTTTAAGTTATCGAGTAGACAAAATAGTAAAAAATTTAATTATTGATCAAGGAAATCAAGCTTTAGGACAACAAGTGTCCGTAGGGAAAATAGACACTAGTATAATGGGTTCTTCCATTAAAATTAGCAATATTGAAATTAAAAATTTAGATGGCTTTAAAAATAAAAATATTATTCAGATCAAAAATATTAGTGCAAGCTTTGTATTAACTAGTCTCTTCAAGGATACTATTGTTATTAAGGATATTAACATTGATGGAGCAACTTTGTATTATGAAGTGCTAATAAATAATAAAGAAGTCAAAGACAATGTTAGCTCGTTTAAACCTGCTTTAAAAAATCCTGCCGGTTCCTCAGCTAAAGAAATTGAGGTATCTAAAGAATCAGAATCTAAGAATCAATCTAAGAAAAAAAATAAAGAATTTTTAATTAATCAGCTGGCCATTAACAACACCAAGATAAATGCTTCTTCAGAATTTTTAGATATAAATAAAGATATTACTTTAAACAAAATGTCTTTTAATAATGTAGGAACTGCTGAAAAATCTACTAAATTTAAAGAAGTTCTACAAATGGTTTTTGCAAATGTTTTATTAAATATTAATAATGAAGTTATTCAAGGTGATTTAAAAAATAAGATAAAAGATAAAGTAAGAAATTTAAAAAATAAAATTTCTCCTGAATCATTAAAAAAATTAGAAAGAACTTTTAGATAAATTTTTTTACCTCATTGAATACCTGATCAACCGTTATTTTGTTCATGGCCATAGAGTTATGTCCTACAGTTTTAAAATTTTCAGGAATAATAGGTAAAATATTTTTAGTATAATTTGCATAAGATAAAGGTGTGTCACCAAAAAGACCGATAGCTGGGATATTTAGGCCAGCGCTCAAATGCATGAAGCCAGTATCGTTACCGATGTATAATTTGCTAGAGTTAATAATTGGCATAATTTCCTCAATACTTAAAGAGCATAAAGATTCTACTCTATTTTCTTTTGCTTCATTAATAATTTTGTTTGCGATTTGATTTTCAATCTCATTGTTTCCACCGGCTAAATAGAATGTAATATTTTTGTTATTAATTCTTTTTATGAGTTCAATATAATTTTCCGTTGGCCATTTCTTAGTTGGACCAGAAGATCCAATTCCAATAATAATTTGATTATTATTTTTGTTATTATTTTGAAGGTAAGTTATTTTTGATTGACTAGATAGATTGGTATTTTGAAGCCATCTCTTATTTTGTTCTAAAGCATTTAGATAAATATCTACATTTTTTTTTAATATTCCATATTTATAAATATTTTTAATACCTGATATTTTTGCTACTAGAAACCAGAATAAACTGAAATGCATAATATAAATTTTTGAAAAATTATTTCTTTTTATAAAATTTAATATTTTAAAAAAATTATTAATTTTAGATTTTGTTATTTCTAAGATTTCATCTTCCAAATAAACAATTTGATTAACCGATGGTTCGTATTTTAATATCTGTTTTGCTGCTGTTCTTTTTTTAGTAATCAAAGTAAATTGAAAATTTTTATTATGGTCTTTGATTTGCTGAATATAAGGAAGAAACATGCATAAATCTCCAACACCAGGTCTTGTTTGAATTATTAGCCCTTTATCCATTAATTTTTTACAGATGATCGCTTGTTGATATTTATTTTAAATTATTGTTTTTTTACAGATAATATCTAAAACCTAAGTAATTAAAAATAAATCATGGAAAAAGCAGTTTATTCAGCAGTTTTAACGCCTTTTAAAGAGGACTTAACTATAGATACGAAATTATTTATTTCACATTGTGAATTTTTACTAAAAAATAATATTAGTTTAGCTCCTCTGGGAACAACTGGTGAGGCAAATTCAATTTCTATATCTGAAAAGTTAGATTTAATTAAAACAATAGCCAATAGTGACTTGCCAAAAGAAAAAATAATTATAGGAACCGGTAATACTTCTTTTGTAGATGCTGCTTTACTTACTAAAACTGCAGTAGAAAATAAAATATATTCAGTATTATTACTTCCACCATTTTATTATAAAAATGTTTCAGATGAAGGTGTTTACCAATATTACAAAGAAATTATCAATACAGTCAAATCAATGAATCTTCGTATTTTTTTATATAATATTCCACAGGTAAGCGGAGTTACTATTTCCATAGATCTTGTTAATAGACTTAAAAAAAAATTTTCAGATACCATTACGGGAATAAAAGATAGCTCTGGAAATTTCGAAAATACTAAAAAATATAAAGAAATAAAAAATTTTATCGTTTATCCAGGTAGTGAAAAATTTCTTTATGACGGACTGCATATTGGTTGCTCAGGTTGCATTAGCGCAACTACTAACGTGAATATTGAAGCTGCAAAATTAATAAATTCTTTCGATAAATCAGAAGGAGAATCAATTAATAAAAAGATAAAATCCGTTAGAGATATTTTTGAAAAATATCCTGTTATTCCAGCATTAAAAGCTACAAAAATTAAAGAAGATAGTAATTGGTCAAATATTAGACCACCTTTAGTTGCTTTGAGTGATCAGCAAAGATCTAATTTAGCAAAAGATCTTAAAGATATAAATTTTTCTTAGATAATTAATTATCTATTAATTTTTTAATTTAATGTTAGTTATAATTTATCCTTTTTTGACATAATATTTTTGCTTATTAGTGATGAAAACAAAAAAAAATAAAAAAAAGTCATCTAAAAAAATCAAAAGAATTATTAAGAATAAAGTAGTCAAAAAAAAAATATTTAAAAAAAGATTAAATAAAAAAAATAAAACTTCTTTAAAAAAGAAAGTTAAAAAAAAAATTAAATCAAAAAAAAGAATCAAGCAATCCATTAAAAAAAAAAATATTTCCAAGAAGAAAATAAAAAAGTTAAGTAGAAAAAAAAATAGTAAAAAAACTTACATAAATAAATATAAGACTAAAATAAAGAATATTAAAAAATCTTTAAAAAAAAGAAAAAAGATAAAAATTAGGAAAAAGAAGTTAAAGATTAGAAAAATATCAAAACATAAAACTAATATCTTAGATAAATTTAGTAGCTATATTAAAGATCAGTTTACTAATTTTTTTGGTTTAAAATCATATTTTCAAAATCGAATTATTTCTTGGAAAGAAAATAGAAATAAAAAACAAATTAAGATTTTAAAACAGCAGGCTATTCAAAAAAAACGTGAATTTGAATTATTAAAAAAACAGAATTTACGTGAGATTAATGAGCTTAAAAAACAGAAATTTCAGTTTAATAAGCAATTACTTAAATCGAAGCAAATAGAGTTACGTAATTTAGAAAGAGAACAAAAAGCTTTAGAAAAAAGAATTGTTATTGAACAAAAAGCACTTGAAAGAAGACTAAATTTACAACTCAAAGATCATAAACGACAAGAGAAAGAAAAAATATATCAATTAAGAAGCCAGATAAGAGCTATTGAAGATCGTCTAAAAATTTTTAGAGAAAAAATACAAGAGATTAAACTTAAAAAAAGAGAAGCAAAATTACTTGAACTTGAAGCTCACAGAACAACAAGAGAAGAGGCTAGAGCAATATTAGATGCACAAAAGAGAGAAAATGAAACTAAACAACAAGTCGTTGATAGGTTAGAAAAGTATTCTAGAAATATGAAATCTATCGTATTCCAAGTTAATAAAAGATACTTAACAAAAAAAAGAGCCCCGTTAGCTTTTATTGATAATATTGCTGAGAATGGTGAGTGCTTTATAAAGAACCAAGACACTCCTGATAACGACTATTTATTTTTACTTTATATTAAAGGAGAAAACGCATCAGAACGTTTAGTTAATGATATTTCATTAGAGGATAAAACAGACTCTACTGAAACTAAAGTGTTTAACCCAAAAAATGTTTTTGAAGCTTCTGATTATATGATTGATCGTTTAGCGTTATTATTTGAAAAGGAAAGACAGGATTTAAAAAAAGCGAGTTGATTAATATTCAGCTATTTATTTTAGTTAAAAGCAAAAAAAAACCTACCTAAATAAATTTAGGTAGGTTTTTCTAAATTAATTTAAACGTATAAATTAAAATTTATATCCTATTGCAACTGTACCTTGAACTACTTTTACATCAGCAGTTATATTACTTGTTGTCTCTACACTTTTAGTTGCTGAAATAGAATCGTAATCAGTGATTGAAGCCTCAACTCCTAAATATAAATTAGGATTTAGCATAATTTTTGAACCTATAGCGTAAGTGATACCGTCTAAATCTGAAGGTTTTTTAGACAGTGCGGCTGCATCAGTTGCACTAACGTTTAGATCAACATGACTGTAGCCAATTTTTGCATATAAAGCTGCATCTTTGCTAATCACATATGTTGGAGCTATGTATATTGTGTATGGATCTTTAAGTTCAACGGCTAATTTTCCATTTTGAGCCCCTACACTGTTACCATCTGTGTATGTTCCAGATCCAGCTTTTGCTTTTCCTGGCGTGTAACTTGCTCCAATAGATATTAAACCATTAGTTCCGATAGCATAACCATAAGACGCATCAATTGCAGCGATTTCAGCAACTTTACCAATAGATCCAGATGTTTGGTTCGTAGTAGAACTAGCATTACCTGTTGTTCCGCTACCAGATACTTCAGCACCAATTGCTGATACAGACAACCCTAGCGAAACTCCTTCAAAACTTTTACTTTGAGCCATCAAAGAAGTGCTAGATGCTAAAAAAGCAATAGCGCTTAATTTTAGTATTTTATTCATTATTATTTTTCCATTATTGTTCAATTAAACTATTAAACTTTTAGATAATTAGAAGACAAGTATAAAGTAAAAAATTTATATATATATATTGTGATTAGCTGTTCATTGTTAAAAAGCTATATTTTACAATGTATTTTGTGTTGCTTTTTTGCAACTTTTTTTTTTTATTTGAGTAACAACTTTTAGTATATGTCTTTAAATCGTTATTTTAAAAAATTAAGCAATGAAAATAAATGGTTTATTTTTGGATTCGTTGGAATAATAATTTTTTCAATTACACCTGTTGCAACCAAGATTGCCTTAGGAGCTAATAATAATGAACTCTCTCCAGAATTTATAACTTTTGGAAGGTCTGCTCTTGCTGGGATTTTGTCACTCGCTTATCTATTTTTTTCTAAGAAAAGAATACCAAAGTTAAAATATTTATTTAATTTTTCAATAATAGCTTTGTGCATAACGGTAGTGTTCCCATTATCTCTTTCTTTGGGTTTAATTTATTCTACATCAATACATGCAGGAGTAATTTTAGCTTTTTTACCATTAGCTACAGCAATTTTAGCTTCATTTTATTTTAAACAAAAAGCATCATTGGGGTTTTGGGTGTGTGCTTTTATTGGCTGTATATTGATAGTTATTTATATTTTAATTCACGGGCATGAAGAAAATAAAAAATTAGAATTATCATATTCTGATATTTTATTTTGCATTGCAGTGATCGTTGCAGCGATTGGCTATAATTTTGGAGCCAAACTTACCAAAATTATGGTTTCTGCAGATGTTATTTCATGGGCGCTTGTTCTTGCTTTACCAGTTCATTTTACTTTGGCGATTTATTATTTTCCACAAACTGAAATTAATGTCATTTCATGGCTTGCATTTTTATATGTTGCAATATTTTCACAATGGATAGGTTTCTTTGCTTGGTATAAAGGATTGGATATAGGTGGTGCTGTGCGCGTAAGTCAAATTCAATTGCTTATGCCATTTTTTACTTTTGCATTTTCAATTTATTTACTAGGAGAAACATTAGATTTTCTTACAATTATTTTCTCAATTGCAATTATTCTTTTAATTTATCTTTCACGAAAAATGGCAATTACTAAAAAGTAGTTTAGTTTATTTTTAAAGATACGCTTCCAAGACCTTTAACGCTTCCAGAAAACAGATCACCTTTTTTAATAGGAATAATAGGAGTTGATGAACCTGTTGTTACCCAGAAATCAAAACTTAATATCATATTATTTTTTTTTATTTCATTAAGCAGCCAAATTAATGAATTAATTGGATTGCCTAGAACAATTTTTGTATTTCCAGGATAATCTTTTTTACCAGTTTTGTTAGTTAAAACTGTTGGGATAGAAGTAATTTTTTTAAAACTATATTTTGTTAATTTTCCTGTAACAAAGCCAACATTTAATCCAAAATCTGAAATCATTCTTCCAAGACAATCAATTGCTTTTAATTTTTGTCTAAACCCAACAACCTCTATTGCAGGCGCTACACCTATAATAAATTTACTAACATTTGATTTAGTAATTTTTTTATTAAAATTAAAAATCTCATTTTTAATCTTAAAAGCAACTTCAAGCTCAGCTCCTATTAGGTTATTTTGAAAAGGCATTTTACCCTTATTTTTGTATGTGCTTTCTTCATATAAATAAGAAAAAAAAGGTTTTTTTGCCTTTAATTTCTTCCACATGCTTTTATTTGTGGCTCCAGCTTTAAAACCAATGGGGTTCCATAACAATTCCATTTCGGCGTGTCTGCAAATTTGCGCTGCAATGTCAGGATTGCTGATTAGAGATTTCGAGATTTTTGGAAAAAATTTTCTTTTAAATCTAGCTTCTGCTATTTTATCTCCTAAAATTCTAATCTTATTGTTCAATTATTTATCTTTGTTTTAGAACTACAGGAGTTTGTGGCCCCATTAAATAATCGGGTAGTGTTGTTGAGATTTTTGGAAAGTAAGTAATAATTCCTAGAAACACAACTAAAATAGAC
>Ga0247837_1003040_pt1 | contig 30187 bp, 15 predicted proteins | sample LaCtaG_2_FD_187115 | JGI IMG/M metagenome (GOLD analysis project Ga0247837, IMG submission 187115) | Freshwater microbial communities from meromictic Lake La Cruz, Castile-La Mancha, Spain - LaCruzMarch2015_14.5m | ecosystem: Environmental > Aquatic > Freshwater > Lake | place: Spain: Castile-La...
TATGAAGTGATGCTCACCAATCAAGGACCTTGCAGCTTCGACGCTATCAAATTGCAGCCTATCGCCAAGTACAAGGGAAATATGCCTGTGCCGGTGCCTGCTCTTCGAGTGCCTGAGAAAGTCGCATTGGCTTGTGGAGGCACCAAAAAGCCGTCAATGATAAACGCTCAAGGCACAAGTGGAGGCAAGGGACGGAAACTGCTGTACAAATGGTCATTCACTCACTCCACTCTAGGCCCTGTGTTTCCCTCCTATAACAACTACAGCGACCTGTCCTCTCTTTCATTGTCACTGGACACACTGATGGCTGGCAACCTCACAGTCACGGTCACAGCCAAGAACGCCTTCCAGAAGGAAGCCAGTCGCTCCGCTCAAATCCAACTGAGTGATAGCCGCGCCCTGACCTTACAGCTGGAAACAGGAGCTCAGCTGACCATTACTTCGCAAGACCAAGGACAAGTGCGGGTTCAGGTTACTGATAGCTGTGGACTGGCTGCGGGGGTTAGGGCCTTTCAGTGGAATTTCCTGTCTGTTTCCCCTCCTTTAAGCACTGTGGATTCTGATCCGTCTCAGGTACTGCAGGCTTCGAATTCACCAGCAGTACTGTTTGTAAGGAAAAATGCACTGGCGGCGGGACACAGCTATGTGTATGAAGCGGTGGTGACTCAGGCAGGCGTGCAAGGCTCTACCACCCTCAATATCACTGTGCTGCCCAGCAATTTAGTTTTCCGACTCAACCGCGTGTCTGGATCTCACCCAAGTGACATGGTACTGAGGCTGGACGGCAGTCTTTCCACCGACCCAGACAAATCCACGGCTGCAATGAAGTACCAATGGGTGTGCTATGAAGGCACAAACGCCTGCAAAGACGCCGCTGGAGCGCCATTAGTGACTAGTGCCAGCACAGACGTGCAACTTATCCAGCCAGACAAACTGCGCGAGGGAGCTACCTACAACTTCACACTCACAGTTTCGAAGGACTCCCGGCAAGCCACAGGATACGTCGTTATGACAATTGTGGCCCCCACAGGCTGCAATGTGGCCTTAAAGCCCTTCTCTACGAAGGTCAACAGCGGATATCCGCTTTCGATATTGGCCGAAATCGCCACTAACTTGGAAGTGAACTTCCTGTGGAGGCAAACAGCGGGTCCAAGTGCTGAGCCCACAGGTCTGTTCACCTTCGCCTACTTGACATTCAGAGCAGACGCTTTGTTTGGAGGGAAAACCTACGCCTTCGAACTAACTGCCAAAACCCTCAAAGGCAACCTTATTGCAGCCTTTGATTTCTATGTGAATAGAGGGCCTGTGGGCGGGAAAACTGTGGTCACTCCCAGTTCTGGCAGAGCACTACTGGACCAGTTCCTACTGGCTACAGAGGGCTGGGAAGACCCTGAAGGCGACTACCCGCTTTACTACCAATTCTGTCTCAGCAAAGGGACCCTAACCCCTGTCTGTGTAAGCGGCTTGTCAGTAAATCTGTGGTCCTACATGCGACTTTACCCTGGGACTTTGACCATAACAGCGAAGGCCTTTGACAAGTGGGGGGCCCAGGCACAAAGCACAGCTCTAGTGGATGTCTCTACGATTGTTCGCCGCCAACTACAGGACTTGATTAGCACCTTCCAGGAGGACATCCAGGAAGCGGAAAATACATGCGGAATCATCGTGGTGTACTGCCAAAGCACTGTAGTCTCCGGGTCACTTTACACTTTGATGATAACTGCTCTGAAAAGCTATATTCAGTCACTGAATCAGCTGGATTTGAAGAGTGTGGATTCCGTATTGGGCGCAGTGGAGGCGTTGGCCGGGGAACCTCCGGCCAAGCAGGAAAACAACGCAGCCGACTTGCTGTCTCTCCTCAGCTCCACAGTGAAAAACTGCCTCGATTCCCTCACTTTCGCCTCCATCCAGCGAGCCCTGACCATCATTTCCCTGTTCTCAAGTTCAACTTCCGATACTACTCGACTAGCCGCAGCCCAAACCGCCAGCGAAGTGTTAACCCTGTTCACTAGTCAGCGGCTTCCCAACGAAGTGCCCACTACCTTTTCCTCTGCTCTACTGACCTCCTACGCAGCCAGAATGACTGGAGGACTAATGGGCAAAGTCTCTATCGACTTCGGGAATAACGCCACTGTGACAGCGCCAATGGGCTGGCTGAACCAAACCACTATCAGCAGCACGGACATTATTGATATATATGGACGGACTTATAGACTGAATTCAAGCTTTGCCTGGGTGGTGGAACTAGCACTACAGCAGGCGGGGTCCTATGCGGGCTATAATGTGGCTTTGACGAATCCAGCTGATATAGTGCTTGCGAAGTTGGCGGTTAGTCTAAATGTTACGGTCCCGATTACGAGTTTGCCGGCGGATTCTACGCTGGAGTGCTTGGTGAAGAGGGCGGGGAACTGGGAAAAGGACTGCGAAGTAGTGGAGATCCGCAACAACTCCGTGGTGATTTCCAGCTTTTACGTGGCTCCCATCACTCTCAGAGCCGTTTCCACCCACACTTCCCCTGACTCCGTCAACCCTACAGTGGTAATCCCTGATAGTGACTCAGACTGTGAGCTCAACCCCACCCCGCTCTCCATTGCCTGCGCTCTGTTTCTATTGGCAGCTGCAGGCTTCGGTCTTTCGCTATTACTAGGCAAAGACAAAGCCAACGTTTCCAGACCAGTGGACAATTTATCTATGGATTCCCACCCTATCGCCCACGAAATCTCCGAAATGGACCAAAGTAAGCAACCAATTGACGCTGATATGAAGCCATCCGATCCAGTTCAGCCTGCACCCCAGCCAAAAGGCGGATTTATGCAATCCCATCTGCTTTTCAGCTGCATTTACTTCCCTTCCGGGCGAATTCAGAAGTTGTGGACGCTAGTGAGCACTTTTCAAGTGGAAGCGCTGGTCCTAGGCCTGTGCTATTCCTTCTGGGACGATAGCAGTGACCACGCCAGTAGTGCCCACGACGTCTTTTCCTCGTATGCAGGGATAGACCTGGCCTATGTGGCTATCGCTCTGGCTATTGGCGGTTCGTTCTGCGGAGTGGTGCAGGTCCTTGGCATGCGCAGAGCTGTTTCCGGTGTGAGTGGGACACTGGCTCTGGGAGGAGTGATCTACTTGAATGTGGAGCAGTGCTGCTACTCCGAAGGAGGCCGCTGGGGCGAAGGTCTGCTGTGGACTGTCCTATTGCAGCTGCTTGTGCTGGAGACAGCTAAGGCGGGCGTGCAACTCCTATGGTCGAGACAGCGAGTTAGCACTAACTAGGCCAAATCGGCTATTTAGGAGAACTGCCTGGTCTTTCCGGCTCCCATACTATAGACAACAGACCTCCCAGGCCCTATTTCCCATAGTCCACTATGAAAAGAAGTAACCCGGGGAAGGTTTACGCCCTACTCTGGACCTAAGTCCACTCCTTTCCAGTCTCCTAGTCCTCGTCCTTTCCGTGTTCTCCGCCAGTCGCTGATGTAGATATCTCCTCAGCGGTTGGTAAGTATCCGCAGTCAGCGCATTTTCAAAGCTCCTGCGGTTGAGCGGAGTGATGTGTGAAAGCGGCGGCAACACAGGTCTTAGTTTGGTGCTAGAGCGACTAGTGAGTGTTTGCGGAGACTCGGACTTGTGCAGGAGCGCTTCCACCTGCAGTCTCCAGACTCGGTGAGAGGGGGAGGGACTAGGGTCTTTGACCTGGGGGGGGATAGTGAGAAATATGCGTGTGGAGAGCCAGAGGCGGAGTCGCTGTAGAGCCTGTTGCTGCAGGTAGGAATCGCTGGTGAATAGGACTTCTTGCAGAGAGGCTTGAAGTGAGGCGTGGAGCAGCCTCTTCCACTGCAGGGACTTCCCAGGACAGAGCCGCTGCTGCACTGAAGGCAGACAGCAGTCTTGTTGCAGGGTTGCAAGTACTCCTTTCAGATGCTTGAAGTCGGGGTTGTCCCTGAGAGACAGGCCGGTTCCTCGATCCTGGGCTTGTCCTCGCTCCATACAACTGTAAATAGTGGCCGGCTTTACTCTTAGTGGCAATAGTCTGCTACCAGATTAACTGGTATTGTTCTTCCAATATAGAGTGAAATAGCCATCATTAAGCCGCGTCAACCGACCTGTAAAGGCAACTTCTAATAGAAAGAATGAGGGCGAATCGCTGGACTTAGCCTATACCTAGAAACTGATATAGGCGAGGATCGGTAGCAGCGTGCTCCGAATCTTTGATTTCAACAATAGCGAGGTTAGTCTCCGCCAACACCCACTGCTCCAGTAGCTGCTGGATACACTGGAAGCCCTGCACACACTTCTCCTTCCCAGAATTCAGCCACAGCACCAGCAGTTCCCCACTGTACTGACTCAAATCCTGCAGCGCCTCTGCTTCTCTGCTGGTGTTTAGTAGCAGTCCAGTAGTCACCAATACGAGGTATTCTCTCTGGATGGGCTGTTTGTGTTTGAAGTAGAGGTGAGATGTGGCGTGCGGCCGCTTCCTGGCGAGTTCTTTCAGTCCTCCCAGCAATCCGATGTAGAAGTCTGCTGTTCCTTCGGGCTGGTTGAAGAGTTCCAAAGCGCGAATGCAGGCAAGCTGCTGGTCCAGAGAGCCTGTAGGCACATTCACATCTGTCCTATCCGTATAGCAAAAGAAGCCGAACATATCCTTCGGGTCCAACTTCTCCACTATATGAATAGCCAGCGAAATCACATTTTCAATAGTCCTTCCCTTCATCAAAGTCCCATATTCCGTCCCAAACACCACTCTTCTATATAGCTCAGTCGCTGCCTTTTCCCGAGTCTCCTTTAGTTCCTGTCTTTTCCGCAGGTATTTCGCATGCAGTTCCTGGTGCAGCATAGGTCTCTCTTCCTCAGAGGCACTCTCCAAACTCGACTTCAAGTAGTCCACTCTGAGTTGCAAAGCTCCAGGCACTACCTCGAGTTTGGACTGTATTGACTGCAGTTCAAGCGCTACTTTGGTAAGTAATGAAGGACTTAAAGCCTGCGATTGGTCGATTTCTAGGAGGTTGAGAGCCAGGACGTCCAGCAACTTGACGAGGGCTTTGAGAGCTACAGGGTCGGACTTGAGGGTAGAGACCTTCTTGTGGTGGTCTAAAACACAAGTGAATAACATGCATATTTCCACACTTTCACTGTAATTCTGCGTCTCTAGGCACTTCAAAGCAATGCGTTGGCAGCAGGTGAGGAACTCCTGCACTTCTTTGAAGTCGTCCAGGTCCTTCAGCACTGCGATGAGTTCCTGCAGCTCTGCCTCCTTGGTGCTGTTGTACTGAGTGATGTGCTTCATGAAGCGCAACAGGTCGTACATCACCTTGATTTCATCAGGTACGAATTCTGGTATGTCAATGTAACGACGATAGTCCCGGGCTAAGATGGCATTGATGTGCTGAATGATAGTCCGCAAAGTGCTAAGCACCAAGTGACTGAGCCAGGCAGCCGTCAACAGTCCCACCACACTGATAACAAACAGCAGCACCGCCAGAGCCACGCCCACATTCGTCACTAAGTCCTCCCCCTTCGTCACAAGGGTGTTGTACAGCGCTGTGAACTGGGTGATTTCCATCACTACGGCCACACTCAGGTAGTTGCTGGTGTTCTGCATGGAGAAACGCAGGGAAAGCGGGGTCAGACCTGCGATGTAGGTCGCTCCTAGTCTGTTATAAGACGTAATATTCTTGCTCCCCCTCATCAACTGCGGCAGTACTGACTGACTAAAGTACCCGATTTCCTCCTTTATAGTCGTCAAGTTGCTATTGGCCTCATAATCCGCCCTCAAAACACTTACATTGTCATAGTGCACATCCCTGGAAAACTCCAACTGCAGCAAATCGGGAGGGTCGCTGGTCCAAGACTCGTTCAACTTGGGGTGAATATAGGGCAGGCCCTTACTTGTAACGAGGTACGCGTACCCAGAAGACCCGATTTTCACAGTCTGCAGCCAACTCCGCAGATCTAGCAGGTCGAAATCCAGACAATGCATGGTGGAAAGACTGGCTTGCACCCAGATAGGAGCGCAGACGGTCTGTCCGATGGTGTTTTTCTCTGCTAAGAGGTAGGGAGTGGCGAGAGTGACCCAGTCGGTCACTCCGGAAGCCACGACTTCTCTGTAGAAGGGCCGGCAGCGAGGGTCATAACGGTCCTGGCCCAGGGTGCGCAGACACTTGGAGGCCAAGTAGCCGGCTGCTGTCGCGTTGTAGAAGTAGCCTTTGTACATCGTTGGGAGGAAGTAGAAAAAACCATCAGACTCAAAGGCGAAATAGACCTGATTTGAAGTGCCTAAGCGCAGCATAGACTGGCTCAAATAGTCAAAAGAGGCAGCCCAGCGCATATTAGCCCTGGTGGTTTCATTCAAACTCTCAATTGTGACATTTTGACTGCCGATTCCCCACATTGCGTAGTAGTACGACCGCTTGGAGGTCGCATTTAACCCTGGAATGCTCTGGAGTGGAACTTCGCCCTTCGTCCAGCGACCATAAATCACCCCATTCACTGCGTTGCCAGTCTCACTCCACTCCTTTTTCAGGTCCTTTTCCCCTTGCGACCGCATCATTTGGCTGGACAGCAGCATGGCATTCACCTTGCCCTGCAGGGCCCAGCCGCCCAGACTACTGATCAAGCCACTCACCTGGGCCAACACCTCCGCCTGCTGCGTCTTCATGTCCTCTGAGGTGGTTTGGATGGAGTCTGCGTAGTAAAAGCGCAAGTACACTGCCACTAGGCCGCCTGCGCACACTAGGGACAGGACCACAGGCAGTAGGAGGGTCAGGAACACCTGAATGCGCAGCTTCATTGGGACTAATTAATAACTGGCCATTGAAAGAGGCATTTCCCACCTCAACTCACCTGAAACAGGTTCCAACTGAGGGACAAGAAGGAAATAGCGGCTCAATATGTCGGACTTCGACTACTAAAATGTATAGACTTTACTACTAAGCAGGGTTTGCTGGGGACTAGAGCTATATTAAGCCTAGTTGCTGGTAAACTTGAGACTGCAGCATTGCTTCCGCAGAGTTCCTGGCCTCGATAATCACGAGGTTAGTCTCCGCCAGCACCCACTGCTCTAGCAGCGCCTGGATACACTCGAAGCCCTGCACACACTTCTCCTTCTCAGACCTCAGCCACAACACCAGCAGTTCCCCACTGTACTGATTCAAACCCTGCAGTGCCTCTGCTTCTCTGCTGGTGTCTAGTAGCAGTCCAGTAGTCACCAATACGAAGCATTCTCTCTGGATGGGCTGTTTGTGTTTGAAGTAGAGGTGAGATGTGGCGTGCGGCCGCTTCCTGGCGAGTTCTTTCAGTCCTCCCAGCAATCCGATGTAGAAGTCTGCTTCTCCCTGGGGCTGATTAAAGCGCTCCAGAGCACGTATGAAGGCGAGCTTATGATCCAGAGAGCCTGTGGACAGACTAACTTCTGTCCTGTCTGTATACCTCAGGAACCCGAACATGTCTTTCGGCTCCAGCTTCTCCACTATATGAATAGCCAGCGAAAGGACGTTTTCAATAGTCTTTCCCTTCATTAAAGTGCCATATTCCATCCCAAACACTACCCTTCGGTACGACTCAGTCGCTGCCTTTTCCCGTGTTTGCTTCAACTCTTGCAGTTTTCGCACATACTGGTCCTGTAATTCCTGCAGTAACGGCTCCTCCTCCCTTTCCAGTGCTTCTGACTCCCTCATTACCCAGTCTAAATACCTCAATTTTGCCTCTATTTTAGTATCGTCCTTCAACTCTGATCGCAACTTTTCCAGACCTTCTCTGATCTTTTCCACTTTAGTAGTTTCCAGCGAATTGCGGACTTCTAAGAGACTCAAAGCCAGTAAATCCAGCAGATTTATTAGCGCCTGGAGAACTGCAGGCTCACATTTTAGCTTTGAGACTTTCTTCGGATTGTCCAAAGCGCAGGTGAACAGCATGCATATTTCCACGCTTTCACTGTAATTCTGCGTCTCTAGGCACTTCAAAGCAATGCGTTGGCAGCAGGTGAGGAACTCCTGCACTTCTTTGAAGTCGTCCAGGTCCTTCAGCACTGCGATGAGTTCGTGCAGCTCTGCCTCCTTGGTGCTGTTGTACTGAGTGATGTGCTTCATGAAGCGCAGTAGGTCGTACATCACCTTGGCGTCCTCAATTACTACGTCTCTCGGCTTGATATACCTGTGGAAGTCCCGTGCCAACAGGCCGTTAATATGCTTGATGATTTCCCTTAACGTTCTGAGCATAAAGTGACTCAGCCAAAAAGCCAAAATCAGTCCTAAAACAAGAATAACGAAGAAAACGACGCCCAACGCGATCCCTGCATTAGTGACAAAGTCTTCCCCTTTCGTGATCAGTGTGTTGTAAAGCGCTGTAAACTGGGTGATTTCCATCACTACAGCCACACTCAGGTAATTGGTAGTGTTCTGCATGGAGAAGCGCAGGGAAAGAGGGGTCAAGCAGGCTATATACGTCTCCCCTAGTCTGCTGTATGAGGTGATGTTCTGAGTTCCGCCCTTCATTTGCGGTAGGATGGTCTCATTATAGTAGTCGATTTCCGCTTTAATGGCTGGAATATTGGAGTTATTTTCGTAATTAGCCCGTATCATGGACACATTTTGGTAATAAATGTCGTCGGAGAACTCCAATTGGAAGATATTGGGAGGGTCGTCAGTCCAGGATTCGTTCAATTTGGGGTGAATGTAGGGTAAGCCCTTCCGGGTTACGAGGTAAGCATACCCAGCCGAGCCGATTTTAACAGTTTTCAGCCAATTCATGAGATCTAAAAGGTCGAAATTGAGACAATGCATGGAATTCAGCTGCAAGCCAGTCCACAGCGGGGCGCATACTCCCTGTGCAATTGTCTTTTTCTCCCCCAGCAAGTACGTAGTCACCAGAACTACCCAATCCGTAGGCCCCGCTGCTGCGACTTCTACATAGAAAGGCCGACATCGAGGGTCGTAGCGGTCTTCCCCTAAGGTACGCGGACACTTGGAAGCCAAGTAGCCAGCTGCTTTAGGACTATAGAAGTAGCTTTTGAACACCGCTGGGATGTAGTAGAAAAACCCGTCTGACTCGAAGGAAAAGTGCGCTTGATTGGTGAAAACGAGCCGCATCATGGACTGACTCAGGTAGTCGAAGGAAGCGGCCCAGCGCATATGCTCCCTAGAGGTTTTATTGAGGCTTTCCAGGGTTAAATTGCGACTTCCAATGCCCCACATAGCGAAGTAGTTGGAGCGGTTGGTGGCTGAGTCCCAGTCTGGGATTGAGGAAAGGCTGGTTTCGCCCTTCAGCCAGCGACTGAGTAGGACGCCGTTGACAGCATTACTGGCTTCGGTCCAAGTGGGCTTCAGGTCTGCTTCAGTCTGCTGCCTGAGAATGCGGCTGGAAAGCAGCATTGGGTTTATTTTGCCTTGCAGAGCCGAGCTCCCTAATCGACTGATGAGGCTGCTGATCTGCTCCAGCACCTGCTCCTGGTCCTTCTTCATATCCTCCGAACTGGTCTTTATCGAGTCCGCATAGTACACCTTCAAGTAGACCGCCACAATCCCTCCAGCCACAGCCAGCGCCAGCACCACTGGCACCAGCAGCACCACAAAGACCTGCCATCTGAGCTTCATTTAAGTCCTGTCATAGGGAAATCACACTATGGTCTATGCGTAAGGCGGGCGAAGTCGCAGCCTTGAGTGAAGGAGATGTTGACTGGGGCGGGGCTGAGAGAGCGGTAGGAGCTGTCGTTGGGGTTGGCGAGGCCCCGGCCTGTAGACTTGAGACGGGAGGTTTTTAGCTTGGGGACTGAGGACTGGAGGAGGACTGCGGAGTGCTCGGAAGGCCGCTCGGCGGATTTTAGGGGAGATTTAGGGGTTTTGTCGCCTTCATTAGAGCGGAGAAAAGCCCTAATTCGGTCTTTCAGATTAGGGTAGGAAGTCAACGGCTTCGGCTGGGTGGGTCTAGGCACAGGCCTGGGCGGCCTCTGCACAGTCGCTACTTCCAGCACTTCCACAGGCTCCCGCTCAGGCTTCCTTTCCAAGTGTTGTTTCCAAAATCGCTCCTCCGCCTGGAACGCCAGCACCTTAGAGCGGCGGGACACAAAGGGCCGGTCCTTCATCAGCCCTTCTTCCTGCTTCTTTTTGCGCTGTCTTAAGTCCTCAAGGTGTCTCTGTGACGCTTGCAGCTTTAGTGCCAATCGCTGTTCAAAGGACACCGGATCCTCAGGCGAACTGGACTCAGGCAGACAAGAGACGTCCAGACAGCTGAGCACCGGGTCAGGAGTGCGGGCACGGAAGCAGGGCGAAGGGTGGATTTCTGCCAAAGCGCTGCGGGAACTGCTGCGAGGAAGTGGCTGATACATTACATAGCGCTTTAGGTGGGCTACGGACCTGGTCCATTTCCGTGGCCAGAGGCAGTCAGACTCTATTCAAATAATGGTGGACGCCTGGGTAGAGACGCTAAAGCAAGGGAAGTGTCTGCCCGAAGGTGACCTCTTCACTCTGTGCGAAATGGTGAAGGGAATCCTCGCAGAAGAAAACAACGTGCAGCCAGTCAACTCCCCAGTCGTCATTTGCGGAGACATCCATGGGCAGTTCTACGACCTGATGCAGCTCTTCAGGACAGGGGGGGAAATCCCCAATGCCAACTACATCTTTATGGGAGACTTCGTGGATCGCGGGTATAACTCCATTGAGACTTTCGAGCTGCTGATGGCGCTGAAGGCGAAGTACCCGCAGCATATTACGCTGTTGAGAGGGAACCATGAATCTAGGCAAATCACCCAGGTGTATGGTTTCTATGATGAGTGTGTGCGGAAATACGGCAACGCCAACCCTTGGAAGTACTGCACGGAAATCTTCGACTACCTCAACATCGCAGCCATAGTCGACGGCAAAATCCTCTGCATCCACGCAGGCCTTTCCCCGGAAATCCGCACCATCGACCAAATGCGCACAATCGACCGGAAGATGGAAATTCCACACGAAGGGCCATTCTGCGACTTGATGTGGAGCGACCCTGAAGACATTGACGGCTGGGCAATGAGTCCTAGAGGAGCAGGGTGGATCTTCGGAGCGAGAGTCACTGACGAGTTTTGCCACATAAACGACCTGGACCTAGTCTGCCGTGCACACCAACTGGTACAAGAAGGGTACAAGTACTGGTTCCCGAACCGTAACCTTGTGACTGTCTGGAGCGCTCCCAACTACTGCTACCGCTGCGGCAACGTGGCTTCCATCCTTAACGTCTCCGAAGACGGTCGGCGCGACTTTATGATTTTCGACGCGGTGCCGGAAAGTGCGAAGAGTGTCCACCCTCGCAACGTGGTGCCCTACTTCCTCTAACAGGCTAGTCCGCTAGTTCTACGCGAGTCTCTAGGTACCGCGTCACTTCCGTGAACAGTTGGTAGAACTCGAACTCGCTGCCACTCTGTTGCTGGAAGTCGAGACAGAGCTTGCCGTCGCTGCAGTCTAGTGCTTGGACTGAGAACTTGATATTCCCTGTGTCCGTCACCAGTTTCGCTCTCAACTTAAAGGGTTTCGCCCGTTCCTCGACCTCCGCATATTGCTGACTCAGCGCCGTTTCCACATAACTCAAGGCAGTTTCCGGCGGAAGGTTAAGGAAGAGTTCCGAGTACTTCCAAGCCCCACTGCAATACAGAGCTATGGGTCCTGTCAAGCTTTGGGTACTGCTAAATGAAGCTGTGAAGTCGGATAGACTGGTACTGTCAGCTCCGCCTCTGTAGAGGGAAGACTCATTGTGAACTGCCATGGGTTTCGGCCTGCCACAAAGGCGGGATTTGGCAGCTGAGCAGCGCTCTATCATTTCAGACAGCTGCTGCTGGGCGGATTCTCTGCCTAGAGCTGGGGATGTGTACCAGGGGTGCGCCTTGACTTCTGATAAGGAGAGGCGTTGGGTAGGGTCGACAGCCATCATTCCCGCTAGCAGCGATTTCAAATCCGCAGAAATCGGACTAGTCCGTTTCGCCCTCACCCAAAATTTCTCCGCCCCATTCGCCAGCTGCCGAAAAAACGAATTTGACATATCAGCGCGCTGGAAGGGCGGCTCAAAGTAGGACCAAAAGAAGAGGACAAAGCCACAGCAGAACACATCCACCGCCTGTCCACTGCGCATTTCCCCAGCCAGCACCTCAGGAGGGGAACTCGCGTCGTTGGTTCTCGGCTCTGTGCCGAAGTCAGTCACTTTCAGGTCGAAGTTTGAGTCGAGGGCTAAGCTTTCGGGACGTAGATTCCAGTGGATGACTTTTTGCTTATGGCAGTAGGAAACTGCGTCGATCAATTGCTGGAAAAACCTTCGAGCCAACTGCTCGCTGAACGGCCCTCCTGCCGCTGCCTGCAGTGCGAAGAAGTCGGTGTATGGACACAAGTCGGTTTCCATGTACATGACTGGGACCTGAGTTGCCTGTCGCTTGCTGTACGTAGCGTTCAGGTCCAAACTGTGTGCGGGCAGTATGTTAGGGTGGTGCAGACTGTGCCGCACTTCGTACTCTTTCTCCAGCAAAGGACTTAACGACCGCAGCAGTCCATCTGAGAGTTTGTGGGACTTCTTGAGGAGTTTGAGGGCGCAGGGCTGGCCTGTGAGTGTGTTCCTGGCCCGCTTTACCCTGTAAAAGCCTTGGGAGTAGAGCGTTTCCTGCACTTCGAAGTGGCCGATTGTGCTCATCTCTGTCCCTGCCATCATCAGAACCTAATGGATTCCTAGTATTGGGAGTTGTAGCCTGTATCGGGCAGAGATAGGATGAAATGGCAGTTGAAACAAGGAGGAATTTGTCTATGAGCAGTTGATTACGGAGAAAATTAGCTAAGGAAAGAGGATTTTCGCGGATATTTCAGTAAAAAACGAAAATTTGTAGTTTTATTGGCATTTTCACTAGTAAAAATGCTAATAAATTGCCTAATTTCTGCAAGTCCTCACAAGACTTCCCCCAAATTCAGCGGAAAGTTGCTTAAAGGCTTATTTACAGCTCTAAACAGCATTAATCACCCAAAGATCGCATAGCGCCCTTAGCTATCCTGGAGGCGGTTATCGCCTCATTCAGTTCCATGTGTCGTATTTCTGCCTTCAGCCCGGCCATAGCAGTCTTCAGCCGCTCCAAAGGCGAGGAATCAGTAGTAGCCTGGGAAATAGTCTCTATGGACTCCAGCAGTTCCTCGTGTTGCGCCTTCACTCTATCGAATTCCTCGATTTTCCCTGCCACTCGGTCTCTCAGCTGGTTCAACTCGCTGATTACTTGCCTTTTGCGGATCAGCACGTCACTCAGCGCCGCTAGGTCCTTTTTACAGAGTTCCCTGACCATCGTTTCCCCCCTACTCAGTCGTTCCAAGCCCGCGCTCCAGTTCTGAGAGATTTTCTGCAGCTTCTCGCGAATTTGCCCAGTAGCCACACTGGCGAACACTCGAAAGTGGCTAACAGTGGCCCGCATCCTGACCATCCAGTCCTGACTTTCCGCCTTCAAGTCTTCCTCACTGAACACCAGTCGGTCCTTCACTTGGCTTACTTCGAGAGCCCAGTCCGCAGGGTCGATTTGGGTGTTAAGCATAGTGGTGGCTTCCAGGGGAGTTGCTTGGGAGGCAGGCTCTTCTTCTTCGCTGGATAGAGGGGTGGGGACTGAGGATTGGAGGATGTCTTCCACTGGGTCGCCGTCTAGTTCTTCTGTGATTTCCTCGGATTCGTGGTTTTCGCTGCCGTATACGTCCTTAGCCCCCTGCCACACCTGCGGCGTCTGGAACTTAAAGTCCTGCTTGATGAGGAACTTATTGAGCAAGTCATTGACAATGAAGCACACCGCCTCCCCAAACCCCGTGGAAACCCCCATGGGAGTGACAAACTCCGGCAACTGCACTCCGAAAGTCCTCACATCCGTCACCAACTGCCTGGCCAGTTCCTTATATTCCTCCACTGACTCTGAGTTGATGACAGCTCCTATGGGGTCTGCGGAGGCCATGTCAGTGCTTCTGCGTTTGGAGTATTGTTTGTTGATGGCCATGAGCCAGTAGGTGAGTTCGTAGAAGTAGGGGAATTGGTCGCTGGCTTTGCCGGGGTGGGAGAAGTAGACTCGGGGGATGGGCTTGCGGCGGTAGGGCCCGCAGAAGCGCCGTTCGTAGTCCAGCAGTCTCAGCTTTTCCATTATATCGTCCATGACCAAGTACGAGTCAATTCTAGGCTTTTTGTCCAGGACTTGCAAGTGAGCGTTACACAGTTCCACCACTTGGGACATGGCAAGTCGCTCCTGCGGGTCCACTCTGATCATGGAGTTCACCATTGTACGCAGTTCTTCACTGTACCTCTCAGGAATCGGTGGATATTCGCCCTTATTTATGGTGTTGAAGAGGTCGTACAGGCTCATTTTGCTGTCATCTCCCTTAAAAGGCGACCGTAGGCAGGCTAACTCATATACAACGCAGCCTAAACTCCACACATCCGACTTCCAGTCATACCCGTTGCCCTTTAGCACCTCTGGAGACATATACAGCGGCGTCCCGACCCTTGAATAGGCCTCCAAAGTCTGCGAACTGAGGTACCTCCCCAAGCCCAAATCGCCTAATTTGAGTGCTCCATCGACCGTTATGAAGATATTGGCTGGCTTCAGGTCTCGATGCATGATCCGTTTCTCATGCATGTGCAGCAACGCAGTGGCTAGCTGCGTCATATAGTCCCAAATGCGAGACTCCTCGATGGGGTTGTCCTCCGTCACAGCCTTTTTGATGATTCGCTTCAAATCCCCCCGCTCTGCCCACTCGATGGCAATGAGGAGTTGGTTTTCTTCCATGAAGGAGTCTAGGTACTTGATGATGTTGGGGTGGTCGAGGGACTCGAGAAGACGCACTTCCTTGAGGCACTTTTCACGTTGTTTGGGGTCCATGATATCAAAGACCTACATGCCGCCTACCTTTATAACCTTCATCGCCACACTTTGCAAGTCCAGCACTCGTTCCGCCTTGTAAACGACGGAAAACTTGCCCTGGCCAATCGGCTTAATGATGCGGTAACCGTGGATTTCGCGTCCTTCCAGCGTGCCGTCTTGTTCCGTCATAGATTATGGCTGAGTAATAGAGCGGAAACGCTTGCAGGGTGGGAAACGGTGGGAGGGGATAGGACTGGGGAGGGAACTATGGGGAGGATATATGGGAATTCGCAGAGGAAATTAGCAGATTAGAAGGGGCTTATTAGGTAAAATGTGGAAATAGGACTAAAAAAGAAGTCAAAGGAAGGATTTCGGCTGTATTTAAGCCTAGAAACTGCATTTTTCTCTATCAAAGCCCTTCATTGGCTTATCGCTACTCAATCTAATGTATGGAGATATAGTAAGGCAGCCCAGGTCCGGCTATGTGGAGCACTTAAAGTCCCTAGGGGAATCCGAAGACCAGGAAGTGGCGACATCCACAGTAGACCCGGGGAAACACAGGGTCAGATACGGGTATTGGGCAGTGGGAATAGTGCTGCTGGGAGTAGGGCTGTGGGGGAAAGAAGCCGCACTAGTGATTTGCGCAGTGGGGGTAGGCTACCTATATGGAGGGCGGGTTTGGACTGAGGGAAAGGACTGTATTGCAGCCAAATTGACCGCTGGCTGCTTCAGAGCCATCGCTCTCTTCGAGAAATTGCAATTGCAGGTGGCATTTCGCCTGCAGGAAATTCACCAACTGGCCACCTATACTCCTATAAACACAGGCGAATTGGAGCTATTCAGCTCTCTGTTTACTAGAGAATTCACTCTTTGGAAGGAGTTTTTGGACAGACAGGCGCCTGGGATAGTGGCTGGAATGTGGGGAAATACGAGAGTACAGCGACTAGACTACCTACGAAGACGCACTCAGGCTTTGGTGATTAGTAGGAAAACTGGGGTTTTCTTATTAGTGCGAACTTGGATTTGTGTGACAATGCGCTGTTCTGGGCTTATTAGCGTGCTGGGGAACTCGGAAGATGGACTGGAATACGCTAAAGAGTTCCTGAGTCAGCCGGCTAGTGTGGGTCCTGCGCACTCATTTGAGCTGGGAGAACTGCGAAAGCAGCAAGGACTGCTGTTAAAAGCCCTGCAGGCCGATAAAGATCTTCAAAGCGAGCTGAGCAGACCTCAGCTCCTAGAGGCCGCAGAGCTCTTCAATAGGCTGGGAGAGAGCTTGGAAAGTTGCATTGCCCAGCAGGAAATCAACGCTCATTACTTAGCAGAGTTATTGGCTGGGAATCAGGCCGGATCGTTTACTGTGATCGGTGCGAAACTGGTCTCTTGCACACCCGCTGCAGCCGCAGTGGTCCCAGTGTCTCTGCCAGAGGCTAAAACCGTATTCGAAACGCTGGCAAAAGGGTCCGATTCCGACGAAAGCGACACCGCCTATGTCTATGAAGGAACCGCACAACACGAGGAAAGGATAGAAACTGGGCCTCAGCCCGAGGCTCGAAGTGTCCGTCTTTCCCACAAAGCCCTGGCGGAACTGAAGGAAAGGATGCAGCAGCGGCCTGCGACCAAGGTGAAATTGGTCTGTTCTGATGGGCCGCTGGCTGCAGTGCCTGTGGAAAAGTCGGGAGTGAAAGAAGTGCAGGCGGAGTCGGTGTCGGAAAGGAGGAAGGAAGCAGCAAGGAATGTACTGCAAGAACTGCTGCGGGGAAAAGGCGGCACACGCCCAGGAAACGTGCTGGAAAGCTAGTAATTATCTCTTCGCTTCCACTCTTTGTTCCGCTGCTACTAGCTCCAGCGCCGCATCCACCTTGAAAAGCAAACTTTTGCGGAAATCGAAGCGCTTGAATGTCTTGGCCCTCAGCAAGGGCTGCTCCGCTGCCTCCCAGTCTCTCCCCTTCGCAAAGACCATGCCCAGTTCATAATAGGCGTGCGGCACTGCAAACGTTTCTTTCTGTGCGGAATCGTGGTACCGAACTGCCAGTTCCAAGGCCGCCTGAGCATCGCGAAGTCTGCCTAAATGCCTGCAAACCGCCCCTTTCAGCAGGAGATAAACCACATACTCATCCGACTCTTCATCCACCGGCCGAGATAACGCGAAAAAAGACCTAATTTGCGGCAATTTCGGCACCTCCAAACTGACCTTTTCCAAGAAAAGGAGTGCGTTTTCATGCCAGTCCCTGCCCATGCAGCTCAGGTAGTCAGTCAAGTATACGACTTCGAGAGGGAAGAGAGGGTAGCACTTTCGCTCGAGGTAGCGGCGGGCGCGGGTGCTGATCCAGCGTTCTGCGTAGTTGCGCTCCATTTCGGGAGTTAGGAGTTTGTGGAAGCATTGCTCGGCTGCAGAGCCGTCGCCGAGCATACAGCAGGAGACGCCGAGAAGGAGCAAAGGTAGGGAAGTCGCTTCGACGTCCTTTAGGGACTCTTCGAGGTGGCGAACACTGAGAGGCCAGTTTTGGCATAGGAAGTACAGCCACCCTTTTTCAAACGCCAGTCTGGGCGGAGTCTGCGGAAACCCCAATCTCCTGCACACTCGTGTAGCCTTCTCCAGCAGTAGCAGGGCCTGACTCAACTGTCCCTGTTTCTCCTGTAAATAGCTCTCTAACCAGTAGAAAAAGACGCTTTTGGGCAGTAGTGCCCTGCCCAGTTGAATCAGGTCTTCAGCCTCTCTGTACCTATCCGTCTTTCCTGATATAAAATCGGGTATGTAGATTAACAGCCAAAAAAGGACGAACATAAGCGCGAGCGGAACTCTAATCCCTCCTGAAATCCTCATACATTCATATAGGAGCTTTAAGCCTTGGGTCTGGTCGGCTTCCATACCCACTGCCAATTTCGCCAATCGGACTACCTTCTGAGGGGCCATGGAGAGAGACAAGGTAAGTACTCCTATGCCGAATTTGAGCAGACTGGAAATATCGTCTTCCAATTGTGAGTTCACGAGAGTGGTCTGTTCCTCTGGAGTCAGGAAAGTCCGTTCCAATAGTCTCTGCGCGTCTCCTAGGCGCTGACAGCGCTGATACTGTTTCCACGCAGTCCTGAAGGCTAGTGACCCTTTGATGTAGGCTTCATGCAGGATGTGACACCCCGACCTGCACATCTGCGTTTCCGCATACACCGCAACTGCGAGTCTGACTCGCTGTCCCACTTTTACCAACTGCACAGCCTGTGCCTTGGTAGTGCTGTTTAGCCTGGCAGACAGTATCTGACCCGCCCAAAGTTCATGCCCGCGAAGATCTGCTTCTGCAGCTTCTTCGGTTTCTGCGAGTCGTGCAAGTGCAACTGCTCTGGACTTGCTGTCGCCTACTAGCAGCGTTCTGAGGAACGCTGCTTCTGTGTAGTGCAGTCCGTACCTGCATTCCCTCAGTCGAAAGTCGTCGAAGTGGGCCTCGGCCTCCAGCAAGCCTTCAGTCCACATCAGCTTCACACAGTCTGAAATCGAAAAATTGGAAGTGTCGAATTCTGTGCTTCTCGCAGTGTGCGTGTGTCTTCCTGTGCTTTCCCCGGCTTCCTCTGAAGACTGCACTCTATGAGCGGGCGGGAGTCCTCTGGGAGTACTGGCTGTGGAGGACACTGGAGTGGACTGGGCGAAGCTGTGTTCTTCATGCAGGAACGTGTGCCACATCGTGCTGAGTACCTTTTTGTGTCTTGGTAAAGACCGGGAGGTGTCAGCGGATAGCAGTAAGTCGCGGTTCAGCTCGCACCTGGCACAGGTCTCAGAGTCGTGCGTCTCTCCGAATGGCTCGTAGCCTGGAGTCACCACGGAAATACGCTCTACGCCGCGCCGCACTAAGTCCAGTGCTACGGTTTGGGCCTCTTCTCCTATGAGTGCGAAGTGACAGGTCTTGCCAGTGGCGCCGAGGAAATAGGTGGCGAAGCCTGTGAGCACTGTCCATAGCTCCTCAACCCTCTGTATACGTCGTACGACAAGCGCAAATCCCGTGACAAGTTGTAACTGCAGGGGTAGTGGCCGCACTGGTAGTCCTGACTGCTACGAAAGTCTATCACAAAGGTGCCGACATGAGCGATTTGGACATCCTCCGAGCTTGTAGTCAGGACCAAATAGGTGTCTAGTCGGGCTAAAGCAGCACTATTACCTTTCAAAATCCCCTCAATTTCCTGCACAAAGGACTTGGGAGTACGGTGCTGCAGACCCACTGCTTCTTGACAGAGCGGACTTAGCTGCTCCAATGAGGCGATTTCCACTGCAATTGGGCCTTCTTTCCTGCGAGATAGGAGCTGGTCTCGATGCTGCTGCACTAACACAACTGCTAGAAACAGCGGCAGGACTACACTGTCTTCCTTCAAACACAACTCCCAGAAACTCACTAGTAGGGGGAAATCGATGCAGCCAGCGAAGAGAGTCTGCAGCCACTTTTCTGCGAATTGCCCTGGGACTTGCATACGAGCGTCCAGGGAACTGCAGAGAGCTGGGTCGTGGTAGAGCAGCAGTTTGTGCACACAGCGACAAGCGATCTGAGCAGAAGCGTCTCTGTGGAAGACTGGTGGAGCCATTTTCTTCACGAATGCAGCAAAGCACGCATACACATTAGCGAATCTTTGGCAGCCCAGTAGGAAAAACGGAGCCGCTACTTCGTGCATCCCAGTCACATACACCGCTTTTTCAGTCTGGAGGTAGTAACACAGCATCAACTCCATGGAGTTCCGCAGGTCTGCTTCTTGGAAGAAGTGGTGTTTGCGCTGTAGGGACAAGCAGTCTTGCTGGAGACGAGGAGGGGAAGTGGGCTTTGCACGCTGAACGAAGGCTTGCAGGTCTGGGGACGCAGGTGCATTGGGTTCCAGCTCTAGCAACTTCGCCCAGCGAACGGCCCTGTCTTCCTTCTTCATATTATATTCACCACAATGTCCTTGTCTAAGCGTCTTTCCGACCGTTCCTCCCTCGACCTCAGTCCCCCGCCTCCCACCCAACACGACAAATTCACCTCCACCCTACAAGACCGCCAAAGCGGCCGCAAGCCAGAAACCGAGTTCGCATTAGACAAGGAAATAGCGAAACGAGTGCCAGCGAGAGAGATGACCCTGGAGGAGTTTAAGAAGCACTCGCTGCCTGCAATAAGGATTGGAAAGCTGAAGAAGATACAAGCGATGGTGAGAGGCTGGTATGCGAGGAAGTACATTGTGCCGCTGAAACGTCTCAATCACTATGCCGCGCATAGGGTGGTGAACCGCCTAATGGACGAGTGGGTGGAACTGCACTTCCTCCCCGAAATCATCCTGGAAATCATCCAGCAAAACCAAGCCTACCGCGACTACACCTTTTACTCCCCAGACGGCCGCATTATCATGGAACTAGCAGACGAAATACAGAATTCACTAGTGCATCGTATGTGTGAAGAGGTAGTTCGGGACATTTCCAGGTCTTTAGTCAGTCAGTACATACGAGGAAAGCAGGAAAAGTCAATATTCGAGAACATGCACTTGCCACAAAATCAACTTGCAGCCGCCTTTGTGGTCGTTGTGACTGACAAAATGCTGCAGCCTATTGTCAAGTTGGCGCTTTCAGAGCTGGCGGAGGAGTACATAGTGGACGTAGAATGGGTCAAAATGCTAGAATTCGACTTCCTGCCAGCCTCAATAAACGAAATAATCGACCTTTCTGGCTGGGAAGTAGGCATCGAACTAGCTATAGAGGACGCTATTGACAGCCTGGCAATGGTTTACATCATGGACGTAATCGTGGAATGTGTGGAAATGGAGAAAATGCGAATCGACGAAAACGCAGTGGAAACCGCTTTCCAGGCTGTGCTAAGCCGCTGCATCCTGAACTCCGCCTTGGAAGAGGCTATGAAGCTGGACGAACAGATGAGGAGGGAAGAGGAAGAGGCTCGGGGCCTGGACGAAGAGGCCAGTAGGGTCGAAGACGATGAGTTGGAACTGTTCAACATGGACTCCCCCAGCAAAAAGAACGACTACCACCCTCCACCTCCCATCAAAGGGAAAACAGCTTCCAGTCGACCTCTAGGGACCAGCAACCAGCCCGTTCCCAGCCAAAAACCCTCCGCCCTGCCCCAATCTCGCCAAACCTCCCAACTCCCCAGTCCGCCACACCCCCAATCCAGCCAGTTTTCCGACAAACCCTCCCAACGGGACCACGTGGACAGGTCTCAATTAGTGCGCCTGCTGGCTGACAAAGGCTGGAGCTACGACCCTAATGCTGTCAGCAAGTCCTCGGTAAACGTCTCTAAGGGACAGGAAAGTCCGGCCTTTGGAAGGACTGGGTACCCAGAGGAAAGGAGTAGGAAGTGATAATGAGGCTTTTCCTTGGTTGAAATAGGCTAAATTGGGAGTAGCGAAGTACCTTTTCTATATATAACTGAGCGACCAACTGTTCCTAGATGTAAATCGCATATAGGGACTAAATGGAAGGCGTGCTTTCCAACTCCAACGTACTAGGCGTGATTTTCGAGTACCTGGACCTTCCCAGTCTCCGCAGTCTCGCCTGCACTTGCCATTCTCTCTGGGCTCAGGTCAAGAACTACCCCATTTGGAGCACTTTGCTAGACGAGGAAATGAAGCTAATAGTAGTGGACCGCCTGGATGCTATGTCTCTGTGGAGCCTATGGAAGCGCAGCAAGAAGCAGTTCACAGCGGAGTACCAGGTCTGTCTCATAGGAGTGCAGATCTACCCGGTGGACTGGGACTTGGAGAGGAGATACAACGCCTCCGCTACTCTGCTGAGTCTGAGTTCGTTCTACTTTATGATTGCGGAGCAAGTGGTCAGCTTTACTTTTATCAGTCTCCCCAGAGCCATGACCAGTTCCATGATATCCGACACAGTGCACGGAGCAGTCGTCATAATCAACACCTCAGAAGAAGACTGGCAAGCCCAACTCGCCACCGTCTGGTCCGAGCTCAGAGCAGTAGAGCGACTGCAGGCCTTAGTGCTGTACTCCGACGAGAGCGTAGAGGCCTTTCCCCTACTACGGGAAGTTAGGAGAACTGCAGTGGTGATGAAGATGGAACTGCTGACGTTGGAAGTGGTGAGGGAGTTTTATGGCACTTTGGGGAGACTGTGCAGGGGGAATAAGGAAAGGATGGAGAAAGGGCCGGTGCAAGAAACCGCAGAGGAGGAAATCGGCAGAAACTTGGAAACTGCGAATAGGAAAAGGTGCGAAGTAATGTAGTTTGGTAGGATCTGACCCAGGTTTGCTCCAACTAGGCTGATATAATCACATTTCAGACCAAATAGGCAGTTTCACAGTATATTTTGACTGGACTGTTAGAATGGGCAAAGGGAAATATCCCGAATACCACTGAAAACGCTTCTAGCCAATACCTTGCTACTTAGATAACTTATATAAATCCCAAGTATCTGGAGAGTTTGAAGTGGCGCATGCTCAATTTCAAGCGAATTGACACTCCTCTGAATCAATCTCGGCTCATAATAATAATGCAGAAAACGCCATTAAGGCATATGCCTTGCATAAGGCTGTGCCTAAATATAGGTCGGAATTGCATGAAAATGCAGTAGTTAATGCATTATTAATAGGAGTTTTAAAGGGTAAAAGTGTGCATATTTCCCTATCTAAATCGAAGGGTTGATATAAATCAGTGTCCGAAAAAATATGCGAAATTGTCCTTCCGGAGAAAAAGCCTAGGAAGCACAGTCCACAAGTGGACTTTTCCGCCAGAATACATCTCAGTATTATTTGCTGCAAAGACATACACAGCGTTCTCATATAGCAAAGATCCATGTCTTGACTGGGCATTTATCATGCTAGGCAGACAGCTAAGCACTGGTACACTGTAATGCTGCTCAAGTTGGCAAAGCCCACTTTTCTGCACAGTCCTGTCGTAATATTACCTGAGAAATGACGCTTTTCCGCTAAGCAAAGAAACGATGAGCGAAACTCTAGCGATTTCTTCCTAAATCCAGCTTGCCACCAGTCTTTTATCCATCTAATCAGCTGATTTTACCGTATTTCCTGTATAAGACTCAGTGATTTCTGCAAAATTAAGATAGGGAAATCACATTCGCCGTTTTGCTCTCAATAATGAGTATTTCCCGGCCTAGAGAACTTGCCTATTTTCCTCTCTGTACCAAATCAAGCCAAATAAAGCCTAACAAGGCAGTATCTCCCTCTTGCCTGCCTGCCTTATATCCCGCATTATCGATATATGTATATTCAAATGAAACCATCGATTGTGCATCGCAGAGTGCTGTCGGAAGTGACGAATGCTCCCTTGGGTGGACTGAGACAGAGCAACAAGCAGAGATTTACACCGGAGTGGAGTCCTTTGGTGAAGCCGCAGTCTCAGCCGAGTCCCAAAGGCACTAACCCACCCACCTCTCGCTTACCCCCGTTGAGACCTCTCAGACACGTCCGAAGGACAGGCAGGAAAGGACCTCGGTCCCGTCGCAGCAGTCAAGAGGCTCTAGACGTCACTTTCAGTATGGAGGCCTGCGAGCTGTGGCGGCAGCCTATCCTGCTTCCAGGTCTGGGCTGCTGGCGGTTGAAGGACTGGTAGCAGTTATTAGAAATGGCAGAGGAAGGGGAAGGCGGTGAGTACAACCTCGTCCTAGAGGACGGCACAGTGAAGAACTCCAGTCGAGACTTCACTGGCAAAGCCACTGCCACCTACTCTAACGGGGAAATCTACGAAGGACTCTTCGCAAATGGACTGAGAGAAGGCTTTGGGAAGTACTCCTATACCAGTGGAGACGTGTATGAAGGGAACTTCAAGGAGAACTTGAAGCACGGCATTGGGAAAATGACCTATCACGAAGGCATTGGGACTTACCACGGCTACTTTGAAAGTGGCAAGAGGCATGGTGAGGGCGTATTCATATATAAGAATGGGGATGTCTATAGTGGCTGGTGGAAAGACGGGAAGAAGGAAGGCAGAGGCACCTACGTACTGCGCGAAAGCGGCATGAAGCTCGAAGGCCAGTGGTCCAACGGCTTCGTGACCAAGGGCAAGTGGGTGTTTCCCAATGGACAGTACTACGAAGGCACCTTCGACAGCAACCAGCCCAAAGGAGAAGGAGTCTGGGTCTTTCCCAACGGCAACGTCTGCAAGGGCGAGTACTCTCAGACTGTTATTCCCGCTGAGGAAGAGGGCGTGAAGGACACTATCAAGGTATCCTGGGCTACCCACTCGCAACTCCACGAGAGCGCTTCAGCCATTAACACGGTCCTTTAGTCTGCCCTTATATGGTAAAGGACGACCTGAGCAAAGCCGCCAACCTCATCAAGCACTTGGAAGCGCAGAGAGAAAGCTCCGAGTTCCTCGCGCCAGTGGACTACAAAGGCCTGGGTCTCGACGACTACCCGCAAGTCGTGAAGACTCCAATGGACCTGTCCACTGTGAGGAAGAAGCTGAAGACTGGGAAGTACCAGAGACTGACGGAGGTGGTGGCGGATATTTGCCTCATTTGGGAGAACTGCAGGGCGTACAATGCACTGGGGTCGGCCATTGTGCTGCAGGCGGAGGCTATGGAGAGTGTCATGCGCACATACTGTCTCAAACACAATATCGCCTTGGAGCTTTTGAAGAAGCGTGGGGAAGCACTCGAAAATCTCGATGAACCAATCGAAATCTCGATAGAGGAAAAAGTCCAGCTTTCTGAACGCATTCGCCACGTCTCTCACGAGACTTTGGCCCAAATCGTCCAAACTGTGGAAAACGACTGCAGCCAAGCACTCGAAGACCTGGACAAGGACCGACTGCAACTTCGAGTGGACCTATTAGACGGGGAAACCTTCAGAAAGGTGGCAGAGTAAGAGCTAGGCAGAATCGTGCAGAGACACATGAGGATGGAGGAGTACATGATAGGGTCGCCTGTGAAAAGAGCGAAGACGAAGTAGGAAATGGAAATTAAATAGGCGTGGAGGGTAGGAAAGAGGAAGATACAGAGGTTGGAATTTGACTGGGTAACAGGAGACACAGAAAAGCGGTATTCTGCCTTTGCTCGATTTCACGCCTACTGAGCGCTTTGAAAGTAGGAGAAGATATATGAGTCGCAGCCTTACTAGGAGGAAGTTCCCTCTGTTCACTGCACCCAGCCAGCCGCAGTGCAGTCCCCACTGCATATCTCTAGCTGGATAATAAGATACGCGGGTATGGAGACGCCCACTCTAGACACTGCAGACACCCCAGCTTCCCCGACCACCGAAAAGCCTCTGAAGTCCAAACGTCGCACCCGCAACGACCTTTCCGACCGAGACTACAAGTGCGGGTGCGGGAAAATGTACCTGTCCTACCCCGCTCTGTACACTCATGTCAAGCAGAAGCATGAAGGCTGTGCGCCTGATGGCACCACTGCCCCTTGTTCTCGCCTGGGGAAGACCCGCGGCAGGCCCAAACGCAATGCGCTGAAACCCACTGAAACTGGTGTATCCGACGAAGATGAGTTTTACGAAAAACACGACTTTGCAGGAGGGCCGGCGGACCCCTTGGAAGCGTGTGTGGACACTTGCGACTTGAAGGACTTCGTAGCAAGGCTGGATACAGACACCCTGGGGCCGGACTCCCCCTGCAAAGACGTGCTGGCTGCCTACCTGTTGGACGTAGCAGCGAAGGTCAAGCAGGACAGTTTGAAGCAGTTCGCCGAGTTCCTAGACGCTCTGGCTGCCTGTCTGAACCTCAAAGGCTACGCGCTTCCTGGTGAAAACCGGGAGAGGGAGAACTGTGAGAGCTTCTGCTCAGTGCGGCCTGCGAAGCACATCCCCGACCTGGCCAACTACTTCATCACAGACTTCCTCGAAGGTAGGCGCAACGCTCCTGACCGACCCAGGGCAGTGGACATGATGCTGCACCTCTGTCGCTGGCTGAACGGACAGCACTTCACCAACCTCAGACTTAGTCTCATAGACCAGGGCAGTGCTTAGTAATGAATTCCAGTGCGGAGGTGCTGGGTAGACTGTTCAGGGCGCAGGGCAGAGAGGTGGACTCCTTGATTGCGCAGGCTGCGGACTTCGCAGGCAAGGCGCAGCGACTTCAAGACTTCAAAGATTTGGTGGATCAGATAAAGGCACTGTTCAAGAACAAAGCCGAGCCCGCACAGTCGAAGTTACTAGGACTACGCCTGCTGCACGAGTGTATGTTGAGGGGAAATACCGTCTTTCTGCTGTATGTCGCTAAGAAGATGCTGTCCAGACTTGTAGTCTTTGGGAAGTACCGGAAGGAGGACCCAAACCCGCTGCGCGGAGCCACGATGTTCAATAGTCAGTCGCCGGAAGGGATGCAGGCTTCCAGTGAGTTTCTGCAGTTGCTGCTCAATGCTCTCAAGACTTGGGCCAGTCGCTACGGCAAAAACACAGATGGCTCCCCAAGCCTTTTCCTCAAAGCCTATAGTCAACTCCAAAGGGAAAAAGTAGATTTTCCGAAGTCCGAGCCAAAGCGCACCCCTCCTGACCGGCGCTCCTCACCTCCCCCCTCCGCTTCCGCCCAATTTTCCCTCGAAGAGTTCATCAACGAAGTAATGCAGCTGGTGGATGCAGTTGGCGAAGCGGACTATCAGACGCCAGGACTAAGGAACCAGGCCACAGCAGTGCAAGTGAGGATGAGGAAGCTGGAGGCTGTGATCCAGGAAAAGGCCAATATCGGGGCGGACGACTTGGAGCCGTATTTCGAGGGAAATGAACTGGCACAAGGAGCTATTAAGAGATTCACGTCTCTGCCGGGGGAAAGACTCAGAGTAGAGCCGCCCGCTTTGGAGCTGCCGAGGCCTGTGATCCCGGAACTACCCAGACCGCCTGTGCAAGAGGTGCCTAGACTGCCAGTCTACGAGCCTTCGAAAGCCTTATCAGCCAGGCAGGAGCCCTACCGACAGTACTCACAGGAACTGCCCAAGTTGCCAGTGCAGGAACTGTCTCCGCTTGTGCAGGACCCTTTCAAAGCACTGGTTTCCGTGCCTTTCCTGGAGCTCCCGAAAAGTGATTCCCATAGCATTGAGCGGCCTCCTCCGCCTTTTAACCGTGTGTACTCTCTGCCTCCCCAAAGCCCTGTACAGCCTCCTCAGCCTCTCCGCTCTCAATCTCCCGACTTCGACCGTGTCCCCGACGACCTCCCAATTCCCCAAATCAACCAATCGGGTAACTTGGGTCTCCCCAAACAGCAGCAATTCGACTTCGACTCTGACCTCGTGCTGAACATCCCCCAGCCTCCACAGACTGAGAGAATTTACAGCACTGGCGAGTTCGACTTCGAGGCGGAGTGGGAGGACCCAAAGCAGTTCCAGCAGTCCGTCAATGCGAGGAATCTGGAGTTCCAGTTCGACGATGTGAGGGAGGAGGCGAAGGAAGAGGAGGGGCAGCAGAGTCAGTACTTGGAAAAGATTGAGGAGCATGAGAGGACTATTGAGCGGCAACTCGAAGAGCTGAAAGCAGCGAAAGCGCAACTCACAGAGACCATTCAAGCTTTATCTGCAGCCAAGAGCGCCCAATCAGGCCTCGAAACTGCCCTCCGGACTTCCCAAACCGAAATCCGAACCTTGCAATCCCGGCTCTCCGAGGCTGAATTCGCCTCTTCATCCGGCCACTCCGACAAGGAGGAAACCATCGCCATGCTCCAACAAGACTTGGAAACCACAAAAGCACAGCTAAGGACTTCACAAGAAAGCCTCAAAACGACCACAGCCAACCTCAACTCCGCCAATATCACTGCCAAAAACATGCAGCAGAAGTATGAATCTTCCGAGGTGCTGTCGACGGAACTCAGTAAAAAGGTGACTGAACTGAAAGGGAAGTTGAAGACGCAAATGACAGCGCAATTGCAGGAATTCGCACTCAAAGAAGCTCAGTATCAGGCGGAAATGACGGAAATGAGAGAGGAGTTGGAGCAAGTTCGAGCCAGCTTCAGTCGCCAAACAAGCGACTATTCAGGCCAAACTGAGGCTGAAACTGCCGTTTATATCGATATTTACCCTCATGAAGCAGTCAATATCCCTGCCATTCACATACGTCCGGCCTTAGGATTGACCTCGCCACCGCCCTTAACAGTACTTGGCAACCCTCGCGTTATTTCCACCGTTCTCGAAGCCTCTGAGCCTATCCTCTCCCCTATACTCCTCTCTGGACAGGTCCAATCCTTCCAGTTCAACTCCGGGGATCTAAGAAGTGCGAACCCCTTCGAAAGCTTTCAGCAGGATCAATCGATGGACACGTCTATAATTGACCTGCTGTCCTCGCAAGCCTTTGCTACGGAGTCCAGACGGCTGCAGCCTGTCAATGAGCACATTTTCCCTGCTGCGTACATTCAGGCAACTGGAGTGCTGTATGTGTCGGAAAAGGTGGAAGTCAGGTTTAAGGTGCTGCCGCATGTCGGATCTGAGTGCGACATACAGGTAATTGTAGGCGCGAAAAGCACTACTCCGATAGAGATCCAAGACTGGCAAGTGACTGAAAACGCTGTTGGTAAGCGAATAGTGTAGACGGCTTTACAGCGAGCATCCAAGCCAAACCCGCCTCCAGCACTCTCCAAGTCAGCTCTCCCCTACGTCTACAACTCACTATTACGGCTCTAAAGCCCTTCACCGAGTCACCGCTACTCTGTATGCAGTGCCTGACTAGTCCCCTCCTCGTCCTCAAACTCCCTATCAATTTCTTCCGCTTTACAGACCCCTTGCTTGCTTCTCCCAACACAATCCTCAGTGTGATGGACTCTTTGAGGGGCAGTGAGTACTCCCAGCCCTTCCAAGGCCTCAGCAAACAGCTCCGGTCTATGAGCGACTTGGCCTCTGCCCTGAGCCTGAATGGCAGTTTCGAAGTGTACACAGCCAGCAAAGTGCCAGGCCTGGACCGCACTTCTTTACTCGCCTGCGGACTCTGTCTGGGGAAACACGTGTGTTGCAGAGTGGTACTGGCTAGAGATGCTAGTGGAGGGACGGTCAGTGCGTATGCGAATAGTCTGCGAGTGAGGCAAGCAGCAGTACAAGTGGTCCTATCACTAATCAGCTTAGTGCCTTCTTAAGCGAGTTTATGAAGGCCTTTGTCAGCGTTTTGCCTGCGGGGTTGTAGATGCTGTGGGCAGCAGACAGCTAGTGGGAACTGAGCCCGCGCGGACCTCTGGAAATGATTTTTGCCAGTGCGGCTGTTGGAACCCGGAGGACTGCAGATAAGGGAAGGGAAACTGTCCTGTCGGACTTTCTGGACTAAAGGAGCTTAGTCTGGCTCGCATGTATGAGATTGTTACAAAGCAAGCAAGCTCCGCCTACTGTACCTCTGGGGAATAAGCTGCAGTTACCCTAATCATAGGAATGAGTTCAAACGCCAGCATCCAGATCAAGTGCTGTTTGCCCGACACTGAAGGCACTTTGGCATCACTTCCGTGGCGCTCAGTCCGCTCAAGCCTACTTGGCGGTCGCAGAAAAGGCAGAGCGCGGTCTATGACGTGCACACCCAGCGAAAAAAGAAACAGTTCAGCACCACAGACTGCAAGTCCTCCGAATACGTGTCTATGAGCTTCGCTCCAAGACAAGAAAACAAGTACATGATTGCAATCGGACTGTCCATACTCAAAATCCCTACCAACAACCCAATCACCCATGTAACAAGGACCACAACTTGGGCGTTGTGGTCACTGGACCTGGCATTTCCGCTTCTTTAAGCTGGCGGACGGGGTGATTAAGCCCGGTTCCTTGAGTATTCTCAAGAAGAAACAAATGAGTAGTAACTACCTATGTCAGGCTAAATGATGAGAAGCTGACGGACTCAGGGAAACTGCAGCTGGATGATAACTGCGAGTAAGTCTTCGATATATACAGGATTGAAGCGTGGAGCGCTTTCTGCATTAGACCTTACACGAACGGTTACTTGGTGGGAGACGATCAGTCCCGCTTCCTGTTATTCAAAAATAATCCGGAAGACTTGGGCGTTCCTGCGTCCGCTCGCAAAATAGTCTCAGCGTCGAGAAACAGCCAATATCCAAATTCTTTCCTCAGTGAAGAAACGGTGGTCTGCGCTAGACAACGCCCAGCTCAACTCTCTTTCTTATTCAGCTCTGAGCGGGAAGAAGTGGCTGAGCCGCTGCTATTCAACTTCCTCAATGGACGAGTGGCCGGCCTAGACGGTGTATTCGTAAGTCCCTGATAGTTACCTGGAGGCTGGACAAATAGGTGCGGATTTGGAATTATGGGGATAAGAAGATGGAAATAGAAGCGTCATCAATGAAGAGTCCTACAATGTAGCTTTCCACCCTTGTGGTTTCCACTAGTTGTGGGCTTCGTGGACAAACTCCGACTTATGAGCGTCTTCCGAGATGTCTTGAGACCCTTCAAAGACTTGCACATAGAAGCCTGCAAAGAGGTCCGTTTCAGCCACGGAGCACACATCTTCGCAGTAGCGAATGGCAGCAACTTCCAGG
>Ga0247837_1003046_pt1 | contig 30150 bp, 18 predicted proteins | sample LaCtaG_2_FD_187115 | JGI IMG/M metagenome (GOLD analysis project Ga0247837, IMG submission 187115) | Freshwater microbial communities from meromictic Lake La Cruz, Castile-La Mancha, Spain - LaCruzMarch2015_14.5m | ecosystem: Environmental > Aquatic > Freshwater > Lake | place: Spain: Castile-La...
CACCCGGGGTTACGCTGCGCTCCACCCCGGGCTATCGACGTCGGCTCCGTTGGGGCCGCGCCCGCGGTTCGCATGGAGCCATGCCGGAGGCATGGACGTCGACAGCCCAGGGTGGAGCGAAAGCGCAACCCTGGGTAACGTGGTGCCCAACTAGGATCCCGCCCCAACGGGGCGGACGGAGGCGTTGTTTGACGATTGGCCGCCCAACCAGGACAGCGCCCCAGCGAGAATTCGCAAAAGAAACCGTCAGGGAGGTGAGCACCTGCTTGTGCCGCGTTCTCCGTGGAGGAAATTGGCATGACATTTGACGATTCGTTCCTTGCAATTCCCTCCAAGCCTGTCATTCTGAACGACTATTTTTCGTGCGCCGGGAACAATTTCGAACCCGGCGGCGAGGAGGAAAGGAAACCATCAACAACATGACCGAACTGCAGGAACTGATCTCACGTTCCATCAAAAACTACCGCGAGGGTAGCATCGTAAAAGGGCACATCCTCGAAATCCGCCCCAGAGAATTTCTAGTCGATATCGGCTACAAATCCGAAGGCATTATTCCCGCCTCGGAGTTCGAAGATCCCGAAACGGTCGAGATCGGAGACGAAGTCGAGGTGCTCCTCGAGCGCCTCGAAAATGACGAGGGCATGGTTGTCCTCTCCCGCGAAAAGGCCGCGCACCGTCAGAACTGGGAGAAAATCTCCAAGGTCTATCAACAGGGCGGCATCATCCGCGGCCGGGTCCGCAGCGTCGTCAAGGGCGGCCTCACCGTCGACGTCGGGGTGGAAGCCTTCGTTCCGTCATCGCAGATCGACATCACTCCTCCGCGCGATCTCACGCAGTTCGTCAACAACACGTACGATTTTAAAATCATCAAGCTCAACGATGACCGTAAAAACATCGTCCTGAGCCGTCGCGAACTCATTGAGCAGGAGCGCTCCGAAAAGCGGCAGAAGTTCCTCTCTGGCGTCGCCCCTGGCGATCGCGTGACCGGCCACGTCAAGAATCTGACGGACTTCGGTGCGTTCGTCGACCTCGACGGCATCGATGGACTCCTCCACGTCACGGACATTTCTTGGGCCCGGCTCAATCACCCGAGCGAAGTGCTCAAGGTGGGTCAGGAACTCGATGTGGTCGTTCTCGAGATCAACCGCGAAAAAGAGCGGGTGTCGCTTGGCCTCAAGCAAACCCAGCAGAATCCTTGGGACAAGATCGAAGAGCGTTTCCCAACCGGCCAGAAAGTCGGCGGCAAGGTCACGAATCTCATGCCCTACGGCGCGTTCGTTCAGATCGAGGAAGGCGTCGAAGGCCTCATCCACGTTTCGGAACTCTCGTGGACCAAGCGCATCGCACGGCCCGCGGATGTCCTCACCCTCGGTCAGGAAATTGAAGCCATCGTCCTTGGCGTCAACAAGGAGGAACAGAAGATCTCCCTCGGCGTTCGCCAGCTCGAACCCAATCCGTGGGACGAAATTGAACAGCGTTACGTCATTGGCATGCAGGTCAAGGGCAAGGTGCGCAATCTCACTCCGTACGGAGCGTTTGTGGAACTCGAGGAAGGCATCGATGGAATGGTCCACGTCTCCGACCTCAGCTGGACCCGCAAGATCAATCATCCGAGCGAAATCCTCAAGAAGGGCGATGACGTCGAAGCCGTCGTTATTGATATCGACAAGGCAAACCAGCGCATCAGCCTGGGCGTCAAGCAGATCGATCAGGATCCTTGGAAGGAAATCGATCATCGCTTCCGCATCGGTGATCTGGTTCAGGGAACCGTGACGAAAATTGCGAGCTTTGGCGCTTTCGTTCAGTTGAAGGAAGATATCGACGGCTTGGTCCATATCTCGCAGATCAGCGAGAATCACGTCGACAAGGTGAAAGACATGCTCAAGGTCGGCCAAGAGGTCGAGGCGCGTGTCATCAAGATCGACAAGGTGGAGCGCCGGATCGGCCTCTCTATCAAGGCGGCCAACTACAGCGACGAAGCCCTACGCAAGGAGAGCGAAGCGTTCGATACAATGCGTTCGGGCGAGGACCTCGTGGGACTCGACCAGGCATTTGCGGCAGCCGAGGAAGAGTACCGCCCCGGAGAATCGAAGAAAAAGTAGTAGTTTTTTCCTCATTCCTCCTTACTTTGCGACTCATGGAAAAGCCCAAGATCACCGCTTATCTGAAGACCCAGTGCGGCTGGAGCAGCGGCGTCCGCGCCGTCCTAGCCAAATACGATCTTCCGTACGTCGAAAAAGACATCATCAAAAATCCGGATTTGCGCTTTGAGATGGAGCAGCTCACCGGACAGCCGCTGTCACCTTGCGTGACCGTCAATGACGCCATCCTCGCCGATATCAGCGGCGAGGAACTAGAGGGTTACCTTATTGAATCGCGCCTCGTCGATCTGAACCCCGCCGAAGCGGGCGTTCCGCTCAACAGCCCCTGCACGGACGAAGAACACGCCGCAATGGTGCGTGTTCAACTCTAGTCTGCTCCTGTAGGCTTCGTTAGGGTCCATCTTAGACAGTAATTTTGACGTTTTAACGTTAGACGATTGCAACGCCGGGGCGCTTGTCGCGCTCCGGCGTTAGTCGTTCTTACCCCATGCGTCCAGAGACCACTGGCACGATGCACGATGAAAGCCGAAACATTGCCAAGTAAGCCGGCGCCTCTTATCCAGAAGCTGCCCGCGATCCAGCGGGGCCAGACGAATCTTGGCTGGCTGAAAAGTCAGCACAGTTTTTCGTTTGGGAACTACTTCGATCCCGATCGGACGGGATTTCGCTCCCTCCGGGTCATCAATGACGATGTCGTCGCCCCCGGCATGGGTTTCGGCTCCCATCCCCACCGCGATGCGGAGATTTTCAGCTATGTCATCGACGGGCAACTGGAGCACAAAGACAGCCTTGGCAATGGGAGCGTGATCCACGCGGGTGACCTCCAATATCTGAGCGCAGGTCGGGGCATTACCCACAGTGAATTTAATCCTTCGAAAGAGAATGCCGTGCATTTTCTGCAGATTTGGCTCACGCCGGTGGAGGGGGGCGGGGAGCCACGCTACGCAGAAAAGCCGCTTGGGCGTGATGCTGCCAACGGGCTCACCCTGCTTTTTTCGCGTGAACCGCGCTTAGGATCCGTGGCCATTCGCGCGGAGGCGGACATTTACTTCGGACGAATCGAAACCGGCGAACGCCTGCAAACCCCACTCGACCCCGGTCGCGCGCAATGGATCCAGTTGATCGATGGCCTAATCGATGTGGCCGGGGTGGCGCTGCAACCGGGCGATGCGGTGACTTTGGAGAATGTGGAAGCTCTCGATGTCGCGTGCCCAGCGACCGCGCAGTTCCTCCTCTTTGATCTTGCTTGAACAGGAGCCGGGGTCACCAGACCCCGAACGTTCCTGCCTGTCTTGCGAAGCAAGCCATCACACGGGGTCGGGTGACCCCGGCTCCTGTTCAACTCTGAGGGAGCTGTTCCTTTAAGCGGGATTGCGCCGTGCGGCCGAGCGCGAAGGTGCGGTCAATCCCTCGCAAATGCAGCCGCGCCTCGTCGCGTGAAAGATGTTCCGTCGAAGCGATCCGGTCTGCGTTGACCATCAAGGATCGGTCCAAACGAATGAAGGGCGGGGACGGAAGCGCTTCTTCGTAACTCCTTAAGCTGCGACAAATCAAAAGCGGCGGCTGCCCAATCACGAACACCCGCGCAAAATCCCCCTCCGCTTCGATCGCAGCGACGTCCGTCAGCGCCGCCACAATGGTGCGCTCGGGCGTGTGCAGGCAGATCCGATCATTACGCAGGTATTCATGATTGCCCTCTTCGAGTGCAAACGCCGAACGCAGCCGACTGATCGCCACGGCAAAGCGCTCCGGGCTTACGGGCTTGAGCAGGTAGTCAACGCCATGAACATCAAACGCCTGCACAGCGTGCTCGCTATGGGCCGTGACAAAAATGACTTTCGGCGTTTTGGAAAGCCTGCGCAGGAGATCAAATCCAGAGGCCCCTGGCATGCGAATGTCCAGAAAAACGGCGTCAGGCTCCTCCCGGCGAATCAACTCCGAAGCTCTTTGCGCGCAGTCCGCCTCTCCAACGACGCTCAGGTCGGTATGTGAGGCCAGAAGCTGTCTCAATCCCTGAATCGCCAGCGGCTCGTCATCCACAAGAACTACACGGAACATGGCTCTCCTTTAAGTTCGATCTCCGCGCGAACCAAGCCGCCTTTTTCTTCCAACGTAAACGTGTGCCGCCCCGGATAATGAAGGTCAAGCCGACGCCTGACCGTCTGGATGCCGACTCCTGTTGACGTTCGCCAACCGGCCGGGAGCGTGCCGGAGTTTCCTACCGTGATCATCATGGCATCGTCGCAAACCCTCGCATCGATCTGGAGCTTCCACGGAGGGGCTGCATCCCTCCGACTGTACTTCACGGCGTTTTCCAACAGCGGTTGCAGGAGAAAACTGGGGATGTTGCGCCCGAGCGCGGCGGGGTCGATCGAAATCGAAAGCTGCAAGTTTTTCCCGAACCGCGTCTGTTCGATCGCAAGGTAGTTTGAAAGCCCGTCCATCTCGACGGAAAAGGGGGTGAGAACGGTGTTGCGGTGATCGAGGGAATACCGGAGGTATCCGGCAAGTTGCCGGACCATCGCCATCGCCGAATCCGGATGGACCGGGATCTCCGCCGCGATCCCATTCAGCGCGTTGAAGAGGAAATGCGGGTCCAATTGGGCTCGCAGGAAAAAGAGTTCCATCCGGTCGGACTCGACCTGCGCCGCATCCGCACGGCGCGATTCGGTTCGCGCCAGCCGCTCCGTGCGCAGCCAAAAGTAAAGGAGGCTCCACCCCATGTAAACGAGCCAGTAAAAGATGATCCGCAAGAGCCATTCCTCGAGGAAGGTCCAACTCGGATTTGTCCATCCGACCTTGTGCAGGAAGAGATGAGCCAGCGCGGCTTGCAGGATCGACATGATCAGGCTGTAGCCCACCACCCGCGCCGCCATCGCAACGTTAAAGCGGGCCCGTACGGATTTGCGGCGATAGATTTCCCGCAGGACGGCCGTGACGATCAGTCCCAGCGGTTCCTGAAACAAAGTCAGTCCAAGCGCAATCGACAGGTTGTCATGCACCCCAATGCGGATCGCAATTCCCACCACGAGGAATGCGCCCCACCCAATGAGGTTAAGCCGCCAAAACGAGGGCAATCGGGAAATCCACGTCTGAGGAAACGACGGCACGCCACGCATGATGGGGTCAAAGAAGGCCCGGGTCAACGCGTCGAAATCGTCCCATCCGCGCACCGAACGACAATCCCGCCGCATTCATCGAGTGCCGCGGGACAAGGCACCGTGGGCGGAGCAAAATCACGACCATTCGAAACCCCTAACAGAAAGCCTCGTACCATGAAAAAACTCTGCGCTCTCGCCTCCTGCCTCCTCGCCTCCGTTGCGGTCGTTTTTGGCCACGGTTCCATGGCGGAACCGATCAGCCGCTCGTACGAGGTGTTCCTGGAAAATCCTCAGACCCCGCGCTCCGCCGCCGCAAAAGCGGCCATCGCCGTGGGCGGAACGCAACCGTTCTATGACTGGCACGAAGTCAGCCGCCTCGCGCCGCAGCGCAATTACCGGGAGTTGATTCCCGACGGCAAACTGCCCGGCGCCGGGCGCGACAAATACAACGGACTCAACCTGGCCCGCACCGATTGGCCGGCGACGCCCGTGCAGGCAGGCCCGAAAAGAGTCCGCTTCTACGCCGCGACGGTGCACGAACCGAGCTACTTCGAGTTCTACATCACCAAGGCAGGCTACGATCCGCGTCAACCGCTGAAGTGGGGCGACCTCGAACCGCTCGCCGGCGGCCAAACGGTGCAGCTCCAGGGCGATAACTATTTCTTCGACATCAACTATCCCCAGCGCACGGGCCGTCACGTGTTGTACGTAATCTGGCAGCGTATCGATCCCGCCGGTGAGGTGTTCTTCTCGACGAGCGATATCGATTACGGCGGAGTCGATTACGGCACCACCGCCCCTGCCCCGATGGTCGCTCCAGGCTCCGGGAGCGGACCTTCCCCCACGCCCAGCGCGACCCCGGGCGGCACGCCGGGCGCCACGCCACAGCCCAGCGCAACACCCGCCCCCTCCGGGACGCCGTCCCCCGGGGCCGGAAACATCACCGTCGATCTCGGCCCCGTCATCGTCACCTACCGCGTCACCAACGATTGGATCAGCGGCTTCCAAAGCGATGTCATCATCGAGAACAAGACGTCCTCCACCCTCCGCAACTGGAGTCTTTCCTTCCGACTCGATCGCGAAATCGGGACGATCTACAATGCCCGCATCGTTTCCAAGGTGGGCGACAAATACACGATCGACGCCCAGCCGTTCGGTTGGAACCAGGACATCCCTGCCCGGGGGAAAGTCTCCTTCGGGTTCGGAGCAAGTCCGGGCCAGGTCACGCGCCCACCGAGCGACTTCGGTTTCCAATCCCAGGGCGGTGCCAGCCCAACGCCAAGCGCCACCCCCTTGCCGACGGCCACTCCCGTGCCGAGCGCGACTCCCGTGCCGAGCGCGACTCCCGTGCCGAGCGCGACTCCGCTGCCATCTGCCACGCCGTTGCCCACGATCACTCCGTTGCCAACGCCAACGCCTTTGCCCAGCGTCACTCCGCTCCCGACCCCCTTGCCAACGCCCACGCCTTTGCCGTCGGCCACGCCTTTGCCCACCGCGACCCCGTCGCCCTCGGCAAGCGTGACCCCCGGTTCGCCCAACACCACGGTCCAACTCTCCAATGTCACCGTGACTTTCAAGGTCAACAGCGACTGGGGTAATGGCTTCCAGGGGGAAGTGGTGATCCGCAACAAAACGGCGCAACCTCTCCGCAATTGGGCGCTTTCGTTCCGACTCGACCGCACCGTGACCTCGATTTGGAACGCGCGGGTCGCTTCCAAGAGGGGGACGCTGTATCAATTTGATGCCACCCCGTTCGCATGGAACAAAGACATCCCGGCCAATGGATCGGTGACGTTTGGGTTCGTGGCGACGACGGGTCAGCTCCGCACCCCGCCGACGAACTTCGCGTTCACGCCGGTCACTGGCGGCGGCACGCCGAATCCGACCCCGGGCCCGACCGCCGTGCCCTCGCCGACGGCGTCTCCGATGCCCTCCCTCACGCCGATGCCCACTGCCACGCCTTCGCCGTCGGCAACACCAAGCCCGTCGGTTTCGCCCACGGCCACGGCCACGCCAAGTCCGGCCGGTCCTCGCTTTACGATCGAAGATGCGTCCATTGATGAGCCGGCGTCCGGAACCGTGACCGTGCAGGTGCCCGTTACCTTGCTTCCCGCCTCGAGCACGGTGGCTGGCGTCTCTTTTCAAACAAAGGACGGGTCGGCAAAGAGTGGAACCGACTTCACGGCGACGACGGGCAATGTGCTCTTCGAACCCGCCAGCACGCGGAAGACGATTCCCGTGACCATCCTTGCGCCCGGAACTTCGCAGGCCATGCGATCCTTCACCGTCGAGCTTTCCACTGCGGAAGGGGGCACTATTGCCCGCTCCGTGGCGACCGTGGTCATTCGGCCGCGTGCGACCGGTGGCACGACGTTCAACTACGCCGAGGCGCTCCAAAAATCGCTCTACTTTTATGAAGCGCAGCGTTCCGGAAAACTGCCCTCATCCAACCGCGTGATCTGGCGGGGAGATTCCGCGCTCAAGGATGGGCAGGACGTGGGGGTCGACCTCACCGGCGGTTACTATGATGCGGGCGATCACGTGAAGTTTGCCCTCCCAATGACCAGCTCCATGACCCTGCTCGCATGGGGTGGCGTGGAGTACGAGGCGGCGTACCGCTCTTCAGGCCAACGCGACGCCCTGTTGGACGCCATCCGTTGGGGTGCGGATTGGATCCTGAAGGCGAGCCCGAGCCCGAACGTGTTCTACGGTCAGGTCGGAAATGGCGGACTCGATCACTCCTTCTGGGGATCACCCGAAGTGATGACCATGTCGCGCCCTGCCTACAAGATTGATGCGTCGAAGCCGGGTTCCGAAGTGGCTGGAGAGGCGGCCGCGGCGCTGGCGTCGGCATCCATCCTCTTCCGCACGGACGATCCGACGTATGCCGCGACGCTGCTCGCCAAGGCGCGCTCGTTGTTTAACTTCGCCGATCAGTATCGGGGGACGTACACCGTTGCGATCCCGGATGCTGCCGCCTACTACAACTCGTACTCGGGCTACTTCGACGAACTCATCTGGTCGGCCGCGTGGCTGTATCGGGCGACCAACGAGCGAGCGTATCTGGACAAGGCGGAGTCGCTTTATGCACAACGCTACCTCAATGCGAGTCTGCGTTGGACGCATTCGTGGGATGACAAGACCTATGGAGCGACCGTGCTTCTTGCCCAGTTGACCGGCAAGGAAATCTACAAGACTGCTGCGCAGAAATGGCTGAACTACTGGTCCGTCGGCGACAACGGCGCCCGCATTAAGTACACGACGGGCGGGTTGGCCTGGCTCGATCAATGGGGTTCGCTTCGTTACTCCGCGACCACCGCCTTCCTGGCCTATGTGTACGCGGATCGCGTGGGCGATGTGGGAACGCGCTACCGCGACTTTGCGAAGCGGCAGATCAACTACATGCTCGGGGAGAACCCGTCGTCGCGCAGCTTCGTCGTGGGATTTGGCAACAACCCACCCGTCAATCCGCACCACCGCGCCGCGCACGGCTCTTGGAACGGCGATATCAATACGCCGGTCAAGAACCGCCACACGCTCTTCGGCGCGCTGGTGGGCGGACCTTCGTCTGCGAGCGATGACGCCTACACGGACGACCGCACAAACTACATTACGAACGAGGTGGCGCTTGACTACAACGCAGGCTTCACCGGAGCCATCGCACGGCTCGCGTCTGAGTTCGGCGGCACTCCGCTCGCGGCGTTCCCGCCGGCGAAGGGCCAATGCCCGAGCGGCGCCGCGGTTTGCATGTGCTCAACGGATACTGAGTTCTTCGTTGAGGCGTCCATCAATCAGGAAGGGGCTGGGTTTACCGAAATCCGTGCACTGATGAACAATCGTTCCAAATGGCCGCCACGGGGATCGGACAAACTGTCGTTCCGCTACTTTGTCGACCTCACGGAGGTGTTCAACGCCGGTTATACGGACGCGAACATTGCCGTGACGACAAACTACACGCAGGGCGGTTCGGCCTCGGCGCTCAAGGTCTACGATGCCGCCCGCCGCATCTACTACGTCGAGGTGAGCTTCGCGGGAACCAACATCGTTCCGGGTTCCGCCTCGACGTTCCGCAAGGAAGTGCAGTTCCGCATGAGCCTGAAACCCGGCGTGCCTACGACGGCATGGAACGGGGCGAACGACCACTCGTATCTGGGACTGCGCGCGGGGAGTCAGAGCGTTCAGGAGTCCGACCGTATCCCCGTCTACGAAGCCGGAACGAAGCTGTACGGCGTGGAGCCGTAGGGAGTCCCGGGACGGGTGCTAATCGGAAATCGATGGCATCCGTCCCCCGGGGACGACGGTCTTCACTTCGCCCGTTTTCAGATCGAGCGACATCACATGAAAGGTCAGATCCACTGCATCGTCCGGTCCCGGTTTAACGTCCGCTTTCTGGAAGCCCGAGAACAGGATGGTGTCGCCTTTGGCCGTGAGGAATGGCTCGCTTGCATTCATCCCGACCGGGGTGATGCGTCGCACGCCGGGGTTGTCGAGATCGACTGCAACGATGTAGTCGGAAGGGCCATCGAGCCCGGGGATCTCATCGTCATCGACCATGCGGTTGACGTAAAGGGTGCGGCCGCGGATCCAGAGTCGTGAGGCGCTGGAGATACATGGCGAGCCGAGCAGACCTTCCACCGAACTCTCCGAGGCGGGTGTTCCGTCGATGTGCGCCTGCCAGAGAAGATCGAGGTTTTGCACGAGAGGTTCGCCAGTCGTCACATTCCAACCCGCCACATAAGCGCCCTGGTCTTGTGGATGGGCGGGGATGAGTTTTCGGAACTCCGTGCCGTCGGGTCGGATCAGCGCGGCATCCCAGTTGGAGCCGCTGAAAACATTCAAAGCGATCCACTTTCCGTCGGGCGACCAAAGGGGTCCGAACACCTGTTCGGACTCGATGGGCAACGTCACGGAGTTGCCGGTATCGATTTCCAGGACGCGGACCTCCCGTTTGTCCCCAACGTTAGCGGTGGCGGCGAGGAACTTTCCGTCAGGTGAAATCGCGGGGTCGGACAGATCCGAGGCCTGGGGAAGGAGCTTCCCGGAGTCATCCTGGACCACGACGGTCCCCTTGGCATCGACATAGGCCATCCGGGCATGGGCGGATGGGGGAACGAGCGGCGCCGCCGCAAGCAGAATCATCACGCGCAGGAGAGACACTTTCATCGAGAACAGACTGTCACCTATGCGATGGGTTTCAATCCGATAACCCTGTCTGCTTCTCAATTTGTGCCTCTTCGCTGTTCAAGGTGGGTAAAAGCAGCAGGATGAGGGGCTTCAGAGTTGAGGCCTTTGCTGGTGCTGAGTGTTGCGGTTCTTGCGGCGAACGGCGTTCTGCGTACCACCGGTGTGCGATTCGTTAGCCCAGCCCAACGGGCTGGGTAGCAAACCAAAGGGGACTCCGGCCTGAAGGGACGGGATGGGTGGGGGCGTGGATTGCAGCCCTGCGCTTGCCCTGTCGCGGACTTTCAGCCCGCAGCTTCCGCCACTACAAAAAACCCAGCCCTTACGAGCTGGGCTAAGTAATACCGGGCCGTCGGCCCTGGAGCGGCGCGATTCGCGCAAAGCCTTGGGAAACTTCCCTGCGAACGCCTGTCGGGGCAAGCCTTCGGAGCGCAAGGCCCCCTGCAAACAAGCCGTTCCTGCCCACTCCGAACGTCGAGGAGCCCAATTTGTTCGCGACTTCGCGTGACCTGCCGTCGACTGTATCATCTCGCCGACATGCGTAAGATTATCCACCTCGACATGGACTGCTTCTATGCGGCGGTCGAGATGCGCGAGCGCCCGGAGTTGGCATCGTTTCCGCTCGCGGTGGGTGGAGGAGGGCGACGCGGGGTTGTGACGACCTGCAACTACGCCGCGCGGGCATTCGGGGTTCGTTCCGCGATGCCTGGTTTCATGGCCCGCGAACGGTGTCCCGGGCTGGTGTTTCTGCCGGTGCGTTTTGATCTCTACCGCGCGGAGTCGTTGCGCGTGCGTGCGATCCTCCGCGATTACTCCTCTCGCATCGAGCCGCTCTCCCTGGACGAAGCGTATCTGGACGTCACGGAGCGGCAGGCGTTTGCCTGGGCGACCGCGAAGGAAATCCGGGCGCGCATACGCGAGGAGACCGGTCTCACCGCATCGGCGGGAATTGCGGCGAACAAGATGCTCGCGAAGATCGCCAGCGATTGGAGGAAACCCGACGGACAATTTGCCATCCTTCCCGACCAGGTCAGCGGCTTCATGCGGGAGCTTCCCGTCCGCAAGCTTTGGGGAGTAGGACCGAAAGGTGCGGCGAAGTTCGAGGCGGTGGGGATTCATACCTGCGGCGACCTTCAGCAGGTACCGCTGCGGGACCTGGTAGCGGCACATGGGAGGTGGGGGGAGGAATTGTACCGACTCTGCCGCGGCGAGGATGATCGACCCGTGGAGCCAGACCGGCCGCGCAAGTCTGTGAGCAACGAAAACACGTTCGCCGACAATCTGCGAAGCCTCGAGGACTGCCTTTCGGCGCTTGAGCCGCTCGCGGCGGAGTTGCTGGATGAACTCGCCCGCAAACACGGCGACCGGCGGATCCGGAGTGCCTTTGTGAAGATCAAGTACGCGGATTTTTCCCGGACCACCCACGAATGCCGTTGTGAGGAACCGCGGATGGAAGTGTTTTCAGATCTGCTGTCGCGCGCGCACCCCCGGCGCGACCTACCCGTGAGACTGCTCGGAACGGGGGTGCGTTTTTTTGAAGAGGAACCCGCCGCGGAACGGGATGCCCAGATGGAGTTTTTCCGGGACTGGGGTCGTTAGAGTGAGAGGGGCTGCCAGCCCCTCTTCGTTTACCAAACAGGGGCAGGCTGCCCCTGTCACTCTCTTCCAACCCTACTCTACGACAACCGGGGTGCCTTTGGTGACGAGCCCGCTCAGGACAATCGCATCCCAATTCGCCAGCCGGATGCAGCCGTGGCTCGCGTTGCGACCAATGCGGTCCGGACCCGGCGTGCCGTGCATCCCAACGCTGGGGCGGTTGATTCCCATCCAAACGATGCCGACGGGATTATTGGGTCCCGGGGGGAGATTGAACGCGTTGTCGCTACGGACGCCACGTTCGAGGACCGATTTATCCCAGCGAAAGTACGGCAAAAGGACGTTGGATGTGATTCGCCACGTGCCCTGCGGCACGGGGGTGTCGGCCGACCCGGGCGTGCAGGGGAAACAGGCGATCACGCGGTCGAACTCCCGCACTTGAATGAGGCGTTCGGCCCGTGACAGGGCGAGCGTTCGCGTGTGGGGCGTCGGTGCCGGGGTGGGTGAGGGGGGAGGGGTCGGAACAGGACTTCCAAATGCATCAGCCGTGGGGGTCATCTCGGCGCGCGCTTTCGCCTCCGCTGCCAGGCGTTTCTGCTCGGCGCGCTTTTCCTTTTCCAACGCGTACACCTCGGCAATCTCGAACGGCTTGACGTTGGGGACGCGGAACGCCGCGCCGGGCTTCGCGGTGGCATCGGTGAGGGAAGGGTTGAGATCGCGGAGGAACTTCTGATCGCAGTGAAATTTCTCCGCAACCAGTTCCCACAGATCCTGGTAGAGCATGGCCTTGAGCTTTTCCTGGGCGGCGGGGGACGATGCCTGGGGACCGATGTACGCCATGTCCTCTTCCGTCGCGACGTACTCGCGATAGGGGTCAACGATCGAAGAAACATCGATCCGTGATCCGGGCGGCAGCTGGTTGGCGATACAGTACAAGTTTGCCGCTTTCTGGGTGAATTCGCCTCCGAGGCCGTCGATTTTTCCCGGCCGGAAGTTGGCGTTATCGAGGAAAATCTGGACGCGCGTGAGCTCCATGCGTTCCGGCGAGTCCGGGGGTTGAGCTTCAAGCTTGGCGGCCTGTGCGGTGCGTGGGGGTTCGGATTCGGCGAACAGGGTTGCGGTCAACGCGACAGCGATTGCAACGGAAAGGACGGAGCAGAACGAGGGCATCCCTCTACATAGGCGTTGCGAGGCGGCAATCAAGTTTGCTCACTTTCATGCAAACAATCCGAGGATGCCGTGTTCGATCGATCGGTGTTTTTGTGTGGTTTTTTGTGTCGCCACATGGAGGGTTCGGGTATAGCCCTCACTCAACTTGACGCGCTTCGGAAGGATCGGGATGTTTCCCTGGTCGCCCCTGCTGCGTCGCCTGCGAGAAGCGTCCCACATCCTCTTCCGATGAAAAGCCCACTCCGTTTATTCCCCTGTCTTGCGCTGGCCACCGCCGGTTTGTTGCTTTGCGGTCCGGACCGTCTGGTCGCTGCAGAACCGGCGAAGCCGAAAGCTTCCCCGGTGCGTGCCGTCGATCCCGTCGCGGTTGGTTTGCTCAAAAAAATGAGTGCCACGCTCGGTGCCGCGAAGGCCTTCACGTACGATTCCCGCACGATGCTGGAGGTGCCGTCTCCCACCGGACAGTTCATCACGCTGTTCTCGGAAGCCAACATTGCCGTCAAACGCCCGAACAAAATCCGTGCGATCCTCCGCGGGGAAGCGCCCCAATTTGATTTCTTTTATGATGGCAGTGAGGTGGCGGCTTACGCGCCCGGGACGCGGACGTATTCTGTTCTCAAGGCTCCGCCGACCATCGATGAAATGCTTCCGGAGTTGCAGACCGAGACCGGCATCCGCTTTGCATCCGCACCGTTGCTTTTCAGCGATCCGTTTGGCGTGCTGACCCGGAATCTCAAGAGTGCGATTGTGGTTGGCCCGGCGGTCGTCAACGGCGTGCCCTCCGAGCATCTTGCGCTTCGCTCGCCTGGCGTGAACTGGGAAATCTGGATCTCGAATGGAGATCGGGCCCTGCCGACCCGGTTGGCGGTGACTTTCACGGATCGGCCGAATTTCCCCCGGGTTCATATTGAGTTTTTCCGTTGGAATCTTCGCCCGTGGCTCTCTGACAGCGCTTTTGAGTTCCGTAAACCCTCCGATGCGAAAGAGATTCCGTTCCGGGCGGTGTGGAAGAGTGCGTCCCGATAGCAAATCATCCTGAGGAATCCGCCATGAAACCATCTGCTGTTCTCGCTGCGACTTGCCTTGTTTCGCTCCTCGGTCTCTCGCAGACCGGTTGCACGACGACCACTACGTACGTGGCTCCTCCGCCTCCGGGCGTTGCGGTCTACGGCGGTTATGCTCCCGCACCGGTGTATGGCACCAGTGCCACCGTGGTTCGCACGGGGGGTTACTATGGTGGGGCTTATTACGGGGGAAGCGGCTTTTATCACGGCGCCTATGGGGTGGCCTCGGCCGGTGGAGCGGGTGTCTATCGGACGCCGTATGGTGGAGCCGGCTACTGGAACAATGGTTCGGGTGCGGCGTATGGGGCGCGGGGTGGGTCTGCAAGCTGGAGCAATGGTTCCGGAAGCGCTACCGGTTGGCGGGGCAGCACCGCCACCTGGGGCGGTGGCAGCGGCAGCGTGGACGGCTATCGCGGTGGTTCTGCCTCGTGGGGCGGTGGATCGGGATCGGCTACCGGTTGGCGTGGCAATTCTGCCTCCTGGAGCCGACGCTAACCCGCTGTCGTCGGGAACGGTCTGACGAAAGAACCGTTCTCACGACGTTCAAAAAGGATGGCATCCGGCTTGTCATTCGGTAGATTCAGTTCCTTCCCATGAACGGATTTCTTCCTCGGATTACCCTTTCGTTGTTCGCCGCCCTGACGCTCTCCGCGAGCGCCTTCGGCCAGTCACCCGGAGCCCAACAAGCCTATTCCGCCGCTTACGACTTGTTTCAGGCGCAGGACTATAAGGGGGCGGCTGCGGGATACGAGAAACTGCTAAAGGATTTCCCGACCGACAGTCTCGTCGGGCCGGTTCAGATTCAGTTGGCCTACGCGCAGTTCTTCACCGCGCAGTACGACCCCGCGCTGGCCACGCTCGACAAGTTCTTAAAGGGCCCTGCGCCCGCGCCGGAACTCAAGCAGCTCGCGATGAATCTCGTCCCCCAGGTGCTTTCGTCAAAGGCCGCTTCCATGTCCGCGTCCGATCCGAAACGGAAGGCAACGTATGAGGAGGCGGTTCGCAAGTTTACGGAGTTTCTCACCGCGTTCCCGACGTCTCCGGATGCGGAGGCCGCGACCTATGGGCGGGCTTTGGCGAATTTCCAGCTGGGGAAATACGACGAAGCGGCGAAGGACCTGGAAGCCAATCTCAAGACGTATGCGTCGAGTGGGACCATCTCGGACAGCCAAAATCTCTATGCGCTGACTCTGGCAACCCAGGGAAGTCTCGAACTCATGAAGGGGGCCACCGGGGACAAGGCGGCCGCTTTTGCGAAGTACGATCAGGCCACGCAACTCCTCAAGGACATCATTGCGAAGCGATCGGATCTCACGCTGGTCAATGCGGCGAACCTTCAGCTCGGTGAGATTCTATCGAATCGCGCGGCGAACAGCCCGGACGCGGAGCGACCCGCGATCCTCCAGCAAGCGCTTGCCTCCCTCCGGGCGGTTCAGCCTCGGGAGACGCTGATCGCTCTCCAAAAACAACGCCTCGCCGCGTTCCCCGTCAAGCGCCGCGAGGCCCTGCAACGCGGGGATCAGAACGCGGTGAAGCAACTCGACAAGGACCAACTTCGCGAGTCCGGAAAACTCGCCGAACTCGAGGGCAGACCCGACCAAACGCTCCAGGCTTTGCTCAAATCCGGGGAGATCTTCGTCTCGCTGAACCGCTTCGACGAAGGCCGCACGCTGTACCGTCACCTACAGCCTTTTCTGGAGAATCCGGATGATCAGAAGCGCGCGCTTTATTACATCGCGGTGACGTACGCATTGCAGAATGTCGCGGACAAGGCGGTTCCTTCGTACGACTCGTTTCAATCCAAGTACAAGGGGGACCCGATCGCGCAGAATCTGCCTGCTGCGATGGGAACGATGTTTCTGAACACGCCGGATCCGGCGGTCAACAGTCCGCAGAAGGCGGCGACCTACTTCCAAGAATCGCTCGCGATTTATCCCAACGGCGCCTTTGCGGGACTTTCCGTGGTCAGCGCCGCGTCCGCACAGACTCGGCTGAAGGAGTACGCTCAGGCGTTGAAGACGTTCCAGGACTACCTGGCGAAGAATCCTCCCGCGGACGTCGGCGTGATTGCGCAAAAGGGCCTCGCGGATGTTTACAAGGATACCGGGAAATGGGATGAGGCGATTGCGGCCTACAAGACGTTGCTTTCGAAGTATCCCACCTACGAGGCAGCGGGAACTGAGGCGCAGTATTGGATTGCGATCTGTACGCAACAGAAGGGGGATAACGCGGGGGCAATTCCGTTGCTCAAGGATTTTGTCACAAAGTATGGAAGCAGCCCATTTGCGCCAAATGCGTTGTACACGCTTGCGATCGCGCAGGTGGGAACCAAGGCGACGGACGATGCGCTCGCGACCTTGACGGAGGTGGCCACGAAGTTTCCGGATAGTCAGCCCGCTCCGTTCTCCTACTTCCTCCGGGCACAGTTGCTCGCTCAGGCGGGACGAGGCCCCGAAGTGATCGGCGTGCTGAAAGACTTCATCGCGAAGTATCCGCAGGATCCGAAGGTTTACTTTGCGTATGACAGTCTCGCAAAATCCGCCATTGCGGCAAAAACGCCCGATGATGCCGTCACGCTCTACGTGGAATTTGCGACCAAGTATCCGCAGGATGCTCGTGCGGCGGATGCGTTGCAGAAGATCGCAGAGATTCAGCGGGTGAAGGCGACCGACATGGGTCGTTACGGTGCCCTGACACCGGAGGAACAGACCGCGTGGAAGAAATCCATTGATGACAGCGTGGCAACGACGGAGGGCCTGATTCAGAAGTATCCCGAGAGTCCCGAACTCGCGCTGGCGCTCGGTGGTTTGATGGAGTCGCAGCAGTTGCTCGTCGCGGCGTCCCTGAAGACCCCGCAACAACTCGGCGATTATTTCCAGCAGTTGGCGGCGGCCCAGTCCTCGGCCGGAGCGAAGAGCAAGATTCTGTTTGCTTACGCCGCCTCCCTTGAGGAATCCGATCCCAAGCTTGCCCTGACAAAGATGCAGGAGGCCTACAACCCTCAGGTGGTTTACGCGCCCAAGGACATGGATCTCTTCGGGCTCGCGCTCCTCGATAACGGGAAGGTGGATGATGCAGCGGCGGTTTTTGCAAAGGTGGGAACGGATTATCCGCTCCCGCCGCAGGGGGCCGCTCAGGCGTCGCCTCAGGTACAGGAAGCCCAGGCGATCCTACTGTTCGGTCAGGGGCGCGTGGCGCAGACACGCGGTCAGTCCGCAGACGCCGCCAAGTTTTTCCAACAGTTGAGCACCCTGTACCCCTGGTCGCCGAAGATCCTCGAGGCCAACTACGGGATCGCGGAGTCGCAGCGCAAGACGGCTCCGGATGAAGCCCTCGCCAGTCTTGGCAAAATCATCCGCGCCCAGAATGCCTCCGCCGAACTCCGGGCGAAATCGATGCTGCTCTTCGGTTTTATCTACAAGGACAAGGCGTCAACCGACACCGACCCGAAGGCGAAGGACGAAGCGATGGCCTCCGCGATCGATAACTTTATCAAGATCGCCCAGTTCTATTCGGGCGTTCCCTCCGTGGCGGCAGAGGGCCTGTGGGAGGGCGGACAACTGCTAGAACAGCAGGCCTCGGCCTCCGCGGATCCGAAGGTGAAGGCCCGCCAGATCGATCAGGCCAAGCGAGCCTACAAGGACTTGGTGACCAACTACTCCAGTTCCCCGTTCGCGGAAAAAGCGAGCGCCCGCCTTGCCGCATTGGGCGGTTCATGACGCGAAAGGAGCGTGCGGTCGAAATCGCGCGGCGGCTTCGCGCGACCTATCCCGATTCGCATTGCGAACTGGAGTATGGTTCGGCGTTCGAATTGCTGGTCGCAACCATCCTCTCCGCGCAATGCACGGACAAGCGCGTAAACATCGTCACGCGCGAGCTTTTCCGCACGCACCGGACGCCCGCGGATTTTGCATCGGTTTCCCAGGCCGATCTCGAGGCGAAGATTCGATCGACCGGGTTTTTCCGACATAAGGCAAAGAACATCCGCGCGATGGCGCAGGCCATCCTCGATCTCCACGGCGGAGAGGTCCCGAGGGACATGGAGAGCCTCGCGGCGCTACCAGGCGTCGGCCGCAAGACCGCAAACGTGGTGCTCGGAAATGCCTTCAACCTGAACGTCGGGTTCGTCGTCGATACCCACATCGGCCGGTTGGCGAGACGCTTCCGTTTCACGCGTCACGTCGATCCGGTGAAGGTGGAGCAGGACTTGATGCGGACCTTTCCCGTGGAGAACTGGATGATCCTCAGCCACGATTTCATCTGGCACGGGCGTCGCCGGTGCACGGCGAGGCGGCCGGACTGTGCAGGCTGCGAACTGGCGGACATCTGCCCGTCCGCGGGCAAAGTGTGACTTTGTGAGGGAAGGTGAAAATCGGAAGCGTCGCGGTTGGTTCTTCGGCGTTTGAAGTGGATGTGAATGACCGGTTGGTGGTGACTGCGCTCACCCCGCACCACGGCTTTGGGCCGAAGGCCCGGCATTCAATAGCCCAGCCCGTCAGGGCTGGGTTTTTGACAGGGCGGAAGGCTGCGGGCTGAAAGTCCGCGATCGGGCTGCAAGCCACGCCCACCTCCATCCCGGCCCTTCAGGCCGAAGGCGGTGTTTGGATTCAAAACCCCAGCCCTAAACGGGCTGGGCTAAGGAATCACGCACCGGTGGTGCTCAGAACGCCATGAGCGGAAGGACTGCCGCAGCGTGCGCCCGATCATCGGTGAGAAAACATGCACTCGCAACCGCCGCTCATCCGAAGCTCACAGCCGCGTCGCCTTCAGCCAGTACAAACCTAGAAGAGCCGGAGGGAACATCTTTCTCAGACGAAAAGCAAAGCGAACGCCAAATCATCTCGACGGCCTTTCTTGCCGGACGTTTATTAGGCGTTCATTAAGCCGCTTTTGCGCGCTTGCCCGGCCGCACTTCGTCAACGAACTCGCCGATCTTTTCCAGCGCCGTCCGGATCTCGTCCAGTCCGGTCGCGTAACTGCAGCGGACCGATCCTTCACCTCCCGGCCCAAATGCGGTGCCTGGAACGACGGCGACTCGCTTTTCCTCCAAGAGCCGGAGCGAAAACTCGCGGCTGGTCAGGCCTGTGCTGGAGATGTCCGGAAACACGTAAAACGCGCCCTTGGGCTTGAAACACGTGAGCCCCAGTTCGTTGAAGCCGGACACAATGAAGTTACGCCGCCGTTCGTACTCGCGTCGCATCGTTTCCACAGCGGGACCCCCGCGCTCGAGCGCTTCGTACGCTGCTTCCTGGCCCATGATGGGGGCACAGAGAATGGCGTACTGATGGATCTTCATCATCGCCTCGATCAGAGCCGATGGGGCGCAGGCGTAGCCGATCCGCCAGCCCGTCATCGCAAATGCCTTGGAAAGCCCATGAAGGAAAACCGTTCGCTCTTTCATCCCGGGCATCGCCGCAATGGAAACATGCTGCATCGCGTCGTAGATCAGTTCGCTATAAATCTCATCCGTGAGCACGACGAGGTTGTGTCGGACGCAGACCGCGGCAAGCCGTTCGACTTCCTCGGGCGGAAGCGTGCCGCCTGTCGGGTTGGTCGGAAAATTCAGCATGAGCACCTTCGACCGTGGTCCGATCGCGGCCTCGAGGTCGGCAGCGTTCAGGACATAATCGTCTTCCTTCCGCGTCGCGATCGGCTTCGCCACACCACCGGCGAGGACAATGCTGGGCGCGTAGGACACATAACACGGCTCATGGTAGATCACCTCGTCTCCGGGATTCAGGAGGGCACGAAGCGCGATGTCGATGGCCTCGGAAACGCCAACGGACACCAGGATCTCCGAGAGCGGGTCGTAGCGAATCCCGAAGTGACGATTCACATAGTCCGAAATGGACCGTCGCAAACGCGGTTGGCCGAGATTCGATGTGTAGCCGGTGCGGCCTTTTTCCAGAGAATAAATGGCGGCTTCCCGGATATGCCACGGGGTGACGAAATCGGGCTCGCCAATGCCGAGCGAAATGACGTCGCTCATGGATTGCACGACTTCGAAAAAGTCACGAATGCCGGAGCGGGGAATGTTGCGGACATGGTCCGCGATCGGGATGTCCATGGGGTCAGGGCGTCACCGGCAGGCGTTGCGGTGCGGTTTCGAAGTGGTGAAAGGCCCCATTTTCCTTGTAGGTCTTCAGGCGAAAATGCGTCGCCGTCGCTTGCACCGCCTCGATCGTACTAAGTTTCTCGGCCACGAAGCTGGCGACCGCCCGGAGGTTGTCCGCGGAGAGAACGATGAGCAAATCATACCCGCCGCTCATGAGGTAGCAGCTCTGTACTTCGTCGAACTTCGAAATTCGTGAAGCGACGCGGTCGAATCCGCCGTCGCGTTCGGGTGTCACCTTGACCTCAATCACGGCAACGACGGCGTCCGGATCCCATTTCTCGCGGTTGATGATCGCCTGGTAACCGAGGATCACGCCGTCCTTTTCCAGTGCGGCCACGCGGGCATTCACCTCCTCCACACTTAATCCGAGCAGGCGGGCAATGTCGTCGCGAGGCGTGAGGGCATCGCGCTGGAGCAGGTCGATCAGGTCATCCATTGGAAGCCAAGGAGCATGCGAAGTTGGAACCCAATTGGCAAGCGGAGTCGAGCAGGGGAGAACGGACTTTCCAGTCCGTTTGCTTCTGCGGGCCGTGCCCGGCAATCAGGAGTCGATTGTGCCGCCTGTCCACCGCTCCGCTCCGCGTTATTCGATCCCTCCTTGGCAATGGCTGATTTCCGGGCTACTGTTAGGTCATGCCAACGTCCAAGAAAGAACCTGCAAAGTCCGGAACGGCCTCCCCGAAAGCTTCTGCGGCAAAGTCCACTCCTCACAGCGCGAAGGCTGCGCCCAAGACATCCGCGAAAACGCATCACACGGATTCACCGGTCGATCACGTTGCCGCTTCCGCGTTGAAGTTGGTCGACGAAGCCGCACACCTCCTGCGCCAGGGCATCACCGTCGGCGCTGAATCCACGGAGAAAGCCCGGGCCGCCGCGCGCAAGAAGGCGCTTACCCTTGTCAACCAAGCCGCGACTCAGCTGACTACATCGATCGATTCCGGAGCTACCTCGCTTCGCCGCCTCCTGAAGCCGTAGTCGGAACAGGAGCCGGGGTCTCCAGACCCCGTTCTGCGGCACTAGAGTCCGCCGTGTTTCCAAATGGTCAGCACCAGGCGAAGACACATATAGCTTCCAAAGAGCAACCCGAGGATTCCCGGAATGGACACATGCTCGATGTGCGGAGGCACTCCTGCCAGAATGACAATGCTGGAGCAAATCAACACAGAAGCCGCGAGGATGGCATTGGTCAGTCGGTTTGCTATCGAATCAAGCGTCTTTCGAAGGGGTTCAAACCCCTGGGGGTCGATTTTGTGCTCAAGGGGAATGCTATATTTGCCCCGCTTAATATTTTCGTAAGCCGTGCGAAAATCGTGCGGAAAATCCTGCAGAAAATCGACGCTCTCGCTTAGGACTTTTTGCAGGATGAAAAAGAGTCGGGCAGGGGCATATTTACCCTCCACAATCTTAAGCGCATAGGGTTCGCCCAACTTAATAAAGTTCAGATCCGGATTAAGTTCCTGTCCAACGGCCTCCACTTGGGCTAGCGCTTTGATACCAAGGTAAAAATTCGACTTCATCCTCAGTTGGTTGGAGCGGAGGAGGTCGAGGAGTTTGTTGAGGACGTGCCCGAGACGAATTTCACGCAGCGGTTGGTTGAGGTGCTGGTCGGAGAATGACTCCACCTCACGGAGCATGCGCGTCGCGTCTGGTGCAACACCTTCATCGGACATCTCGAGCAATGACTGCATCGTGCGCTGGTGATCTTTCTCGGCGAGACCCAGGATCATCATGGCAATGCTCTCCCGGAACTTTGGAGTAAAGGTTCCCATCATGCCAAAATCATACAGCGCGACCACCCCGCCCGGCAGGATCGTCATGTTGCCCGGGTGCGGATCCGCGTGAAAGAATCCGTATTCAAAGATTTGCTTGTAGATGAGCACCGTCACGCGCTCGGAAAGCTCGACCGCGGAAATGCCGGCCTTCTCCAACTCCTCGCGTTCGTCAATGTGAATGCCGGAGATGAACTCCATCGTGAGCACGCGCGAGGTGGTTAACTCCCGGAAAACGCGCGGTGCGTGAATGGTGGGATCGCTTTGAAATTGCAGCGCAAAACGCTCCGCGTTGGATGCTTCGTTCTCAAAGTCCAATTCCAGCAGGAGCGTTTCCGCGAATTCTGTCACGACGCCCACCGGGTTGAGGACGGCGATCTCCGGGACGTGGCGTTCCACGAAGAACGCAAGATCTCGCAGGATGGCGAGATCGAGTTCGATGACTTTTTCGATGTCCGGCCGCTGAACTTTGATGGCCACGAGTTGGCCATCCTTTAGGCGAGCACGATGGACCTGTGCGATGGATGCCCCGCCGATGGGCTTCTCCTCGAAGTCATCAAAGAGGACATCAATCATTTCGCCCAGTTCGTGACGCAAGATCCGCCGGGCCTCCGCGCTCGGGAACGGAGGGACCTCATCCTGTAATTTGGAAATCTCCGCGACGTATTCCTCCGTCACCAAATCGCGGCGCGAACTCAGAATCTGGCCGAACTTGATAAATGTCGGCCCAAGTTCCTCAAGGGCCAGCCGGATGCGCACGGGCAGCGGCTTGGAGAGAATCTCTGAAGCCCCGGGACGGATTTCGATGGGCTCGTTGATGTTGAGCAGCTTTTGCAAAACAACGAGCCGGAGGACATCCGCGAATCCGTATTTCATGAGGACACCGAGGATTTCCCGATAACGGGGCACGTGGCGTCCGAAGCCAACCGCGGACTTTATGGTGTCGAAGATCACGCCGGAGAGGCGTAGTCTACGGGAGCGGGAACGGCGAGCGAAAACGGAGAACGGACTTTCCCGTCCGTTTTGCATTAAGCGACACGGGTAGGAAAACCCGTGCTCCTTTTCGTAAACGCGAACGAGCCGCATGGATCGCTCCGTGCGGCTCGTTGCGGTTTACTTAGGAACGACGCCCTATTGCTTGAGCTCCCGGGCGAGGAGACTCAGAAGGGACGTGTCGTCCTTCGTGTCGCCGCTGAGCTCCCAGAACATCACCCCGCCGAGTTGATTGGCGCGGATGTAGTCGGTCTTTACCTTCATGCACTGCAGGTCGTCGTACGTGATGAACGTGCCATTATCGACGCTGGGTGCGTGGAGATACGGGGCCTCGGCCGCGGAGTCGTAGAACCGCTTCCACGTCGCCGGCTGCGTGCGGAGCTTGTTGACGATGTCGTGATAGTCGATGCTGCCGGGTTCAAACGTTCCCGCCGATGCACCGTTCGCACTTTGGTATAAGCCGTTTTTCGCAGGACTGACGTTCTTCCAACCGCGTCCGTAGAACGGAACGCCCATCACGATTTTCGATGCCGGAACGCCGCCCGAGAGGTAGGCGTTGACCGCCGCGTGAACGGTGAGGGGATCCGCGATCCGGTTGCCACTTTCGTTGGATCCATAGAGCCCGCCCTGGTGTCCGGTTTTGTTTTCCCAAGCGCCGTGGAGGTCGTAGGTCATGATGTTGATCCAGTCGAGCGCCGCACCGACTTTATCGAGTTCCATGTAGGCGATCTTATCGGGTCCCGCGGGTGCGGCGATCGAGAGGTAGTACTTCCTTCCGTTCCGCGCTCCGAGCTCGTCCAAGGCGGTTCGCACACTTTGCAACATCAGGGTGAACGTCTGCTTGTCCGAGGGACGGCCAGCCGAGGTGAGGCCGCCTCCGCCCGGGTACTCCCAATCGATGTCAATGCCGTCGAACCCGTACTTCGTCATGAAGTCGATCGCCGTCGTGGTGAACTTCTGCCGACCTGCGGCAGTCGCCGCCACATCGGAGAAGTGCGACGACAGCGTCCACCCGCCAATCGAGATCATCGTGATCAGATGCGGGTGCTTTTTCTTCAGCTTGATCAACTGATTGAAGTTGCCGCGCAGGGGCTGATCCCAGGTGTCGCCCGGGAACGCCTTGTCAATCGCCGCAAAGCTGTCGTAGAGCGTGACGGAGCCGTCTGACTTAAGGTCGGCGAAGGCATAGTTGATCACGTTCAGCTTGTCTGCGGGGATGTCGGTGACGTTGTAGTTGCGCCCGTAGATGCCCCACTCCACGAAGTATCCGACGATTTTCCGACTCGAGAGCGCCGGAGGCGTGGTGCCCGGTGTGGGTGTGGGAGACACGCCTGGTGTCGGAGTTGCCGACGGGGTTGGGGTCGGCGTGATGGCCGGTGAGGCGGTCGGCGACGGCGAGGGCGTCACGCTTGCACCCGGGGTGGGCGTGGGCGTGGCGGCGGGTGTCGGGGAACCGCTGGGCATCGGGCCGGGATTCGATCCACTGGTCACGAGCTGGATGTTCGTGGGCGCGTTCTTCATTCCGCCGGGGTTTGCCGTGAAACCGAAGCTCACGCTGCCTCCGGGGGGGATTGTCCCATTCCAATCCGCAGGTTTCGCGAGATATGTCTCGCCCGTGCGGCTTTCAACGGTCGCGTCCCAGATCGAGGAAATGACCGGGGTCATCGTCCAGCGAAGTTTCCACCCGGTGATCGGCGAGGTCCCGGTGTTCCGGATGGTGAAGGAACCCTGGAAGCCCGAGTTCCAGTCCGAGTCGACCGTGAAGCGGATTTCCGCCCCGTTGTTGTTGACGACCGTGCCGGGGCCCGTGGAGGGCGTCGGCGCCACCGTCGCTGTCGGCGAAGGACTGGCGGTCGGGGTGGCCGAAGCCGTGGGCGTCGGCGAAGCCGTGGGGGACGGCGAGGCCGTGGGCAATGGGGACGCGGTGGGCGAGGGCGACGCGGTCGGAGTTGCCGATGGTGTCGGCGAGGCCGAAGGCGAAGGGCTGGCACTTGGGGTCGGAGAGGGGGTCACCCCAGGAACCAGCGGAGCCGGGTTTTGGTAGTACCGCTGCGCCTTCAGGATCCACCATCCTCCATCGCTGGCTGGTGTGCCGATCCCATCCGTGCTGTCGCCGACTCCCGCTCCGAAGAGGACGGATTTGATCCCGTACTCGGCGGCGGTGTTCATGTGGCTGCCCCACTCGATCGAGTCGCCGGCGAGCGTCACCTTCGTTTTCGAATCCCGGGTGTAGAAGTACGACAGGCGCGGATCGAGAGCCCCGAAACGGTCGCCGAAGAAGAACACCGGTGCGGAGTCTTCATAATTGCGCGAGACGTTTCGGAGGTCCGAAAACCCGTTGCCCTCGCTGTCCTTCGTCATCGTCGTATTGATGCGGCCGACAGGAATCTGCCAAAGCACGACAGGGAGGCCGGTCTTGGCGTTCATCGATTGGGCAAAGGTCAGGTAATTGACCCAGTGAACGGCGTTCCAGAACCAAGTGGAGTCCACCGGATTCGTGTTCTTGCCTTCCGCTCCGGCATCGAGACCGTATTTGTCGATCGAGACGAAGTCCGCGCCATGCGCCAGGACGCCCGCTTTCACGTAGAAGTCCGAGATCGCAGCGGCTTCTTTGGCAATGTCTGCACGACCCTGAGTAACCCCGCGCTCATCCGTGATTCGGATGACCCCTTTTACTCCAATCGGTGTCGTCCATCCGCCTGCGGGAGACGCCCACAGGTTGAACTGCCAGCCGAAATAGGCATTCGGGAGGTTTTTCGAGATGATGTAGTTAATGGACTCCACGAGACCTTTCACCGTGTTTGGGAAGTCGGGGTCGACCCCGCGCTGCAGCGCACCTGCCGTGTAGGCCGCATCGGTGCGGGCCACAGCGGTTGTGGGATCCTCGCGGTTTTGTGCGAGGTAACCTAGGAAGTCCGGCTCGAGCACCCATCCGACCATTTCGTCCCCGGCTTCCGCCTTGGTCAGGTTCAGCGCAAAGACCAGGTCTTCGAAGTACCCCTTCATGTAGTCCGCACTTTGGATGTGCTGATTGTTCGTGTAGTAGCTCTCGCCGCCGTCCGGGATGTTGTACCAGACGAAGAACGGAATCATGCCGAGCTTCAGGCTTTCGCGAATGAAGGACGTCGCGCGGAATCCGTCGCGATCGCTCCACGTGCGCCAGCCGCCGCCGGTGCTTTTCGGTCCGCCGTTGAGATAGATATAGCGGACGTCCATGCGGCGGTTTTTGTCACCTGACCCGAAGTCGCGCCAGAACGAGAGATCGCCCGTGGTGTCCTCACTCACCGAGCCCACCGAAACATAGTCTGGGAGGCCTGGGAGAGATCCGTCCGCCTTTTTCACGCGAACGCCCAGCCACCGCTTTTCGTTGCCCGCTTCGATGCGCAGACCGGCGCGTCCTGCGGACTTGCCCGAGATGGTGAGCTTGCCGTTGGCGATCGTTGCCGTGGCGACTCCATCGTTGTTGGAGAACACCTGGGCGTTTGTGAGTGTGCCACCACCGACCATTTTGACGTCGAGGGAGCGGCTTGCGCCGTTATCGACCGTTACCTGCCGGGCCTGCAGCGGCGAATCGATCGCTTCCAGAACGATTTTGCTGGCTCCGCCGACGGAGAACGTGACGGGTTCGCTCGGGGTTTGACCGGCCGAATTTTTCAGGATCGCGCGATAGGTGAACGTGCCGTAGTCGCGGCCGACGAGTTCCGTGCCGCCCTCCTGGCCGCCGGAGCTTCCGGCTGCTGCGGGTCCGCTAAACACGATCTTGCCATTTTCTTCGGCATCCCACGAGGTCGCATCCGGGCCGCTCCACTTGCTCCAGAGCAGGGAGTATTTTCCGGAGGAAGGGGCATCCTGCGAGATTCGGGCGCTTGGCTTCCCGGGGGCGCCGGCTACTGGCGTCGCAGACGCGGTGGGCGACGGGCTTGGCGTTGCCGACGGTTTCACGGAGGGGGAAGGCGTGGCCGTCGCGGTGGGGCTTGGCGAGGCGCTCGGGGACACCGAGGGTCTGGGCGTCGCGGTTGGTGAGGGAACCACGGTGGGGTTGGGTGATGCCGTTGGATTTGGCGTGGCCGTTGGCGTGGGGCCGGCACCTCCGCCTGCGGTCATCACAAAGCCGCTTGGCGGCACAGGCGAACCCGGAGATCCGGTGAATCCCACGGTGATCGATTGCCCCGCCGCTATCGTTGCGGTCCATGCCTCCGGGGTTATCTTGTACTTCCCGGGTGCGGTTTGTGTGATCTTCGCATTCCACGAGGATCCGACCGTCGCGGCGAAGTTGAACGTTACCGACCAATTGGTGATCGGCGTCGAACCTTTGTTGGTGATTTTGATTTCCGCGACGAAGCCGGAGCCCCAGTCGCTGGTTTTCTTGTATTCAAACGCCGCCTGGGGAGCGGCGAATGCGTTGAGTGGGAGGAACGAGCTGGCAATAAACGACAGCACAGCCACGGCTAGGGAGCGGTAGTTGTTCATGGGGTATGTGACAAAACCGTAACATCCCTTGTTCACGCCCGGAAATCGGGCACCTCTTCGGTTACCGAGATGCGGTGGAGATCCTCCAGAAGTTCAGTACTTTGTGAAAGTTGCGGAAAAAATGAAAAAACTTCGCGCTGGGGAGGAAACTCATTTTTTGCGATCCGGTGCGAGCCCGATTTTCGTATAGGGAAACGTTGTGCGCCCCGTTTCCCGCAGGACTTTGGCGACGCGTTTGGTAAGCTTTGGAGGCGGAGTCGCGACGGACCATCCTCTTGGATTGGGGAGAAGCGCGGCGAGAGTGGCGAGCTGTCGCGGAGAAAGCTTATCGGGTGGTTCCCCAAAATGCGCATACGCGGCCGCATGGATTCCGTACACGCCGTCTCCCATTTCGATCCCGTTCACGTACAGCTCCAGGATGCGCCGTTTGCTCAGCATGAGTTCCATGAGCCAGGTGTAGTAGGTTTCGAGCCCTTTGCGGATCCACGATCGACCCTGCCAGAGGTAAATGGATCGTGCGCATTGCATGGTGATCGTGGAAGCGCCGCGGGGCGGTTTTCCGCTTCGCTTGGATTCCGCAAGGGCGAGGTCGATTTCTTCCCAATCGATCCCATGATGTTCAAAGAAGCGTTGATCCTCCGCCGCCCAGACGTTGTGCAGGAAAGCGCGCGGCACCGCGGTAATCGGGATCCAATGGGAACGGATCGGGGTCGGTGTCTTGCCGGAAAGCCGTGCCTCGAGCCAGCGCTGCGCCATCATGGGGGTGAATGACGGGGCGACAAACCGGGTGCAGCCCACCTGCGCCACGGGCAGGAGGAGCCCCAGAAGCACGATCGCTCCGAGGGTAATCGCTCCCCGCTTCAATAATACTCGATGGGACATGTGGGAAGCGCCGACAAAAACGCCCGACCGTACGGCTTTGTCACAATCCGGCTATCGAGAATCACGACGATCCCGCTATCACGCCGGGTTCGGATCAGCCGCCCCACGCCCTGACGCAGTTTGAGGATGGCCTCCGGCAGGGAGTAGCGCTGGAAGGGGTCTCCGCCTTTTTCCTCAATGTGTTCGAGTTTCGCCTCCGTCAGCGGATGATCCGGTTGTGCGAAGGGCAGGCGGGTAATGATGACGTTGGAAAGCGCCTCGCCCGGAACGTCGACGCCACTCCAGAAGCTGTCGGTTCCAAACAACACGGCGGAACCCGACGCGCGGAAGTCTTTCACCATCTGCGTTCGCGACGCACCTGTGCCCTGCGTGATCAGGGGCCACCCTTGTTTTTTCAGGTGGGGTTCCACGCGTTGGGCCACGCTGCGGAGGGTGCGATGGCTGGTGAACAGCACGAATGCGCGGCCGCGGGATTGGTCGGTAAAGTGGCAAATCCACTTCTCGAGTGCCTCCTCATACGACGCCTCGCGTGGATCCGGCATCTTGCGGACGATGTGAATCGACATCTGCCGCTGGTAATCGAAGGGACTTCCCACCGAGATGGCGGGGACGTCCTCCGCCCCGACCCGATTCTGGAAGTACGAGAGGTCTGCCTTCCCGATGGACAGCGTCGCGCTGGTGCAGGTCGAGCACGCACCCTCGCGGAAGAGCATTTGCCGCAACACCCCGGCGACATCGATCGGGGCCGCGTTCAGGTTGAGCCAAGTCCCGGCCTTTCCGGACTGCTCCACCCAGTACACATGGGCATCGCGTTTCATCTGGAGGAAATCTACGACCGCATCGCGTGTTTCGAGCAGTCGCACGCGCGCATCGCGCAGTTCGCCCGCGATCGATTCGTTGTCGCACTGCTTGAGGATCCCGCTCACGCCGTCGGCCGCGTCTGCAAGACTGCCGCACAGCGTCGACCCGTCCACAATCCCGGCATCGCGGATCCGGAATTCCCGGCCCTTTTCGAACCGACACGCGAGCTGCATCTCCTGGAAAAATGCGTTCGTCGCGGCGAGCGCGGTTTCCACACTTTTCCGCCCCAGCGCTGCACCAACCACCGCAAGCAAGCCCTTGTGGGTGCGGGGGTTGTAGAGTCGGTTCAGGGCGTGCCTCAAGCCGTACTGCGACACGCCGATCCCGACCAGTTGCGAGGCGGCCGCCTCGATGTGATGCGCTTCGTCGAAGATGGCAAAGTCGTCCGGGAAAAGGTATCCGTCCGCATCGGTGGTTTCTTCGTCCACCCCGGCGAGGAGGGTAAAAAACAGCGCGTGATTGAGGACGAGGACCTCGGCTTTTTGCGCGAGGCGTCGGGCGCGCTGATAAAAGCACCGGGGATTGTCCGCGCACGTCCGGCCCGTGCACGAGTGGCGTTCGCTGCAAATCTCCGACCACACGTCCGGGGCGACAGGGAAGGGGAGTTCGCTCAACGTGCCATCCGATGTTTCCAGGCTCCAGGATCTAACGCGTTCTAGCTCAGGGACTTGCTCATTTGTAAACAGGCCGGACGCATGCGCGATCGCACGATCCAGCCGCGCCGAGCACAAATAGTTCTGCCGACCCTTCAGGAGCGCCGCTTCAAACGGGAGATCCAGGATTTGCCGCACCAAGGGCACGTCTTTCTGAAGAAGCTGCTCCTGTAGATTGATTGTGTGCGTGGAC
>Ga0247837_1003047_pt1 | contig 30150 bp, 23 predicted proteins | sample LaCtaG_2_FD_187115 | JGI IMG/M metagenome (GOLD analysis project Ga0247837, IMG submission 187115) | Freshwater microbial communities from meromictic Lake La Cruz, Castile-La Mancha, Spain - LaCruzMarch2015_14.5m | ecosystem: Environmental > Aquatic > Freshwater > Lake | place: Spain: Castile-La...
CGGCGCTGCCAGACATGAAAGAAGCCAGAAACTGCTTCAATCCGTGCATGTTCAGCGGGGTGATCTACCTATGTGGGCCCTGTAGTCCAGCTGCAACAATCATGGAAGCCTTTTCTCCAGAGACCAACACTTTCCTGGCTCCCATCCCTGTTCCTGAAAACTCAAACAACTGTGTGTATGTGGATAACGGGCAGCTGGTAGTGCACTTCAATACCTATATTCGGAAGTATACAGCGGGGCCGGATGGACAGCTGGTGATGCAGAGTGATGTCAGGAAGCAGGCTGGGGGTAATTCTTTTAGCTCCCAGCCTGTGATAGACAAGACTCGTGGCTTCTATTACAATGTCTATTATGGCGATGGCACTAGCTGCTATTGTTACAACCTGGAGACGGGAGTACAAGGTCCTAGCGTAGGATAATCAGCGTTATATCGCACTATCTATTCCTTTCTACCTCACTCTCTAGTGTATTCTGATATAAATGCAGCCATTTCCTCGCAATTCCACCCAACTGAGTCCACCTAAGGCAATAATAGCCTGTAAACAGCCGCTTCTTGCTCCGAACTAGTTCGTTCTTGAGTTGTTCAGCTGTGAATTCAGCGAATTTCCCTGCTTTTGCCAATATGATGTCTCCCTTCTGAATTGATAAATCGACTCAGTAGCCGTAATTTCATATATACCAAGTGGGCTTCCTGAGGAACCTGCAATGTGTCCAGCGGACAGACCAAATTAGCCATTTCGTCCCAAACTCCCAATGAAACCAGTCCAATTTCCTGCGAAAACGCTGCAAAGTCCCTTTTCGCAAACATAGGTATATGCCAATAACTCATGCACAAGGTCGGGCTCAGGAGTGTAGCAGGACACTGCTCAGGTACTAAGGGCAGGGAAAGGCGCGGAAACTAGGGAGTTGAGGAAGGCTGGGCTGTGAGGAAACTGGGAGGAAGAGAAAGCCTGTGCGAGAGGATAAATAGGCGAACAGTTTTTGCCAATTTCCCGCATGTATGAGGAATTCGCTGCAAGCGCGCCATACAAGCAGCGTTTCCAGGACCTCAGAAGGCACTTTCCAAGCGGCCCCATTAGCAGTTTCTTGGCCTCTGTAGTGTCCGAATTCCTCACAAACAGCCCAAAATCCGCATTCCCGACCTCCGGAAGTGCTCGAATCGTGCGATGAGAGGTGGTGCGGAAGTGAGCGGTCAGGCTGTTTTTCATTAGTACACAGTAGGTACGCGACTAATAGGTAGGCAAAGGTCAGAAGCAGCGTCTTCCGGCTAAAAAGTGCAGATCAGCAGGTGCGCTGCACACATTTCAGTAAGCTAGCCCGCTGAGTGCATGCCTAGGCGCAGAAGTGGTACTTGTTTTCAGCTGGAGGGAAGAGAGTTGCCTATGCGCTCTGTTTTCCAGTAAACTGCGTATTTTGGGAGAAGTGAGCGTCCTCTGGCCATCACCTCTCCCAGACAGCGAACATAGACCTCAGTATCAGCTGTGAGCGGCTGGCCAATTTCCCTTTTGTAGAAAAGGGGGATTGGTGAGAAAGCACAAATGTGAATTCGCTTTGAGGTCTGGGCAATTTCAATAATGCTTCGCTAGAGTTGCAGGTGTGAGTAGTCACCCAGCCATGCACTAAAGTAAGCCAATTCAAAGGCTTGATTCCAGTAGTCCTTTTCAGCCTGGGAATAGGGCGGAGGCCGGCTGTGACTCGCCAGTAACTGCGCCTCAGTCCAGACTCCGACTTCCTCAGCAGCGCTTAGACTTTGACAAAGCCAGTTGTAAGGCAATTGCAGGAGTGGGGGGCTGGCTTCCACTAGCGGGAGTGTCTTGCAAGCCGCGGATTAATGTCGGCAGGCCGCCGTAGAAAAGGCCCACTGAGAGGGACATCTGGTCACTACCTTGCGAAGTAGTTTCCAAAGGAGTGATTGCAAGTTTTAGCATTGAGCAGATTTGCTAGACCTGTGACAAAGCCGATGGTTAAGGCCTCTATTGGGTCCTGCCATACAGCGCCACAGTGTGATATGGTCTGTTCAGGACTTTGCGTGCGGAAAAGCCAATGACTTGGTCCCCCCTTCCAAGTGAGTTGCACAGAAAGCGGGACGGAGCGGCTATCGTAGGGATGGGAGATTCCTCGTACTACTTGATAACTGCAATAGTGACTTGAGCGCTGAGGACTGGCTGGTGTGGATAGGACTTCGAAGGGTTAATCACACGAGGTTCTTTAATAATGCAGCAGTGGGCTACATCTCTGGTGGCTGGCGACCTGCCTCACCTATACCGTCTACTCATGAAGGTAGAAGCTCACACGACAGTCCTGCAAACCTCTCCACTTCTCCTACGAGAGGGCCGTCTGGGACTCAACCTGCAGGTAGCGGGGACCTTGCCAGCTCTCGAAGGCATGGAGCAGCCTTGGACTGAAGGCACTCCAGTGCTGGCCACTGCCCGCCAGCTGCTTCCATTGGGCCGAAACATGCTACTGATGGGCATCCTCAACCTCACTCCGGATAGCTTTTCAGACGGAGGCAGGTATATCACAGTGGACACTGCGCATGCTCAAGCACTCCTTCTAGTACAGCAAGGAGCGCATGTACTGGACATCGGGGCGGAAAGCACACGACCAGGGGCTACTCCTGTATCGCTTGAAGCCGAGCTAGAGCGGCTACTACCCGTCCTTGCTCGCCTCAGGACTGATGCTCGATTCGCCCACATTCCAATTTCAGTTGACACGTTCAAGCCGGAGGTCGCCCGGGCCGCCTTGGCCTCAGGAGCCGATATCATCAACGATGTGAGTGGAGGCCTGGCTGCCTCCGTCTCAAGACAAGTCCCCTACATCCTCATGCACTCCAGAGGCACTCCCCGCACTATGGGAAGTATGACCGAGTACCCTGAAGGCGTAACAGCTGGGGTGGTGAAAGAACTGAAGGACCGCTTGGCCAGTTTGCTACGACTTCAATGTAGTGCTGGACCCAGGTCTCGGCTTTGCTAAGACTCCGGACCAATGCTGGCAACTTGTCCGCTCACTCAGTCGTCTGAAGAGGGATCTGCCCTATCCCTGGCTCGTAGGCCACTCGAACAAGCGCTTTGTCAGGGAAGTGGGCTTGCCGCCAGCCAACTATGCAGTGGCGGGAGCTGCAATGCAGGCAGGAGTCGCTTTTCTGCGAGTGCACGATGTTGGCGGACATGTGCAGTACCTGCAAGCAGTGGAGAGGCTTAGACAGAGATAATACAAGGAGATGCTTCAAACTGCACTAGAAGTGAGAGAAGATTTCTTCCAATTACGAGGCGAAATACTTCGTGAAGGTCGATTTTGCAGCAAATGATTGAAGCAGGTGACAGGACTCCGCAAGCTTAGCTAATGCAATATGATCACATCAGTTTCCTTCCATACGCTCACTCCACAAAGCCTGGCTCCGCTTTCTCCCCAAAAGCAACGTCTATTGCCGCAAGCTAGCCGAAAGCTGCCGATTCGCAGAGCTGACTTTGACCAGCACGCTGTCCGGGTCAGTCAAATACTAACTGATAGCAAAGAAAGGAAGTGCAGGCAAATCGAAGGAGAACGGGTGGACGCATGCATCAGATCCTGCTCTGTGCTTAGGTTCTCATTCCCACTAACTCTGGGGTAAAGAAGTTCAGCATGGAGACTTATCGCTTCCTTAATCCCTAGGTAGTTAAATATGCACCGTATTACAGTGACATGTGCTGCCTTAATTGCACACTCTCAGGTCATCCCTGCAATAATCTATGTTATTCGTGTGGATAGCGCATCTGTCGTTTTCGTATAGAGACATATTCTGGATTCGGTCAGTCGGTCCAAAAGAAAACATAACTGAAAATTATCTTTCAATACCTTGAACAACAATATGCCTGCCTTACTAAATGTTATCGAAGCGCGCAGATATATTCCTTAGTCAGATCACACCGCTAGCCCGTTTCTCTCTGTTCCCAGAAATCGCGAAACCGTGAGAAATTGGAGGAAATATTTATCAGTGGGAGAGTGGTAGGTCCAAGGGCAGCTGTTTGTTTGTGATTAGTCTCAGGAAATCTATCGACGCTAGGTCCAAGTATACACCCTTCACATACCTGAGAAGAGCTCCTCATACGCCAATTATATTATTGAGGCAATAGCAAACTGGGAGAACCTTAGTGGCTCCCAATCCTTTCCTGGGCACAGATTACAATTCAGGGAGTCGAGGAAAAGTTGGGTGCATGCAGCTCGAATATACTAAGTTTTTAACGCTCCGGAAATTATTCGTTGGATTATCCCGAAATCCACATACTGAAGTTTCCTGTTCAGTCCTTTTTCAGTATAGTTGATTGCCGAGCATAGCTTCTAGTCAGCAGCTTGAAGGTACATAGTGGGTGGCTATTTGGGTAATATGGGCGACTGGGAGGCTGTCATCGAGTCAGAGGCACTAGCCGCCCATCTCCGCGCACAAGGCTACGAGCGTCCCACAGCTGTCCAAGCCTCAGCTCTCCCGTATGCCTCCAAACACCGGGTAGATCTGATAGTCGCCTCCCAAACCGGCACCGGCAAAACTCTCTGCTTCGCCATCCCCATAATCGAGCGACTTGCCGCCCCTTCCGGAGTCCTCAAAGCGCTGATTCTGACCCCCACTCGAGAACTCGCCCTCCAAATCGAAGCCCACATTGCCAAAGTAAACCTCAACAGTCTCACCCTTCTCACACTCGTAGGAGGCATAGCGAGGGAAAAACAACTCCGTCTGCTCAAGCGCAAGCCTGACATTATCATCGCCACTCCCGGTCGACTCTGGGAATTCATCCACGAAACCAAGCATCCGTACCTGCTGGAGCTGCCGAAAATCGAAGTTCTGGTTATAGATGAAGCGGATAGGATGGTGGAAGCCGGGCACTTTCGGGAACTGGACAGTTTGCTCAACTTCATATACTCTCCGAGTGTGGTAACGGCTGAAGACACCCATGAAGTCAAGCACGGACAAGTGATTGACCTCAACTGTGGACAGGAAATTCAGCTGGAAGCAGGCGATTTCTACTCCAAATCCGGCGACCTAAAGGATATTTTCGTAAAGGAAATCGCTGCAATTGCCGCTCCTCCGAAGTCCCAAGTCCCTGCCAAGTCCAATGCCAAGCGACAGACCTTCCTGCTTTCCGCCACTCTCACAGACTCTCAGCCCGCCCAGCACTCCAAAAAGCCCGTTACTTCCTCACTTGAGAGACTTATGGGGAAAATCCAATTCAGGGGAAAGCCCAAAATCATCGACTTGACGCAGGGACACAGGCTGCCCGCTCTACTGGTTGAGCGCGCAGTTAAGTGCAATGCAGATGAAAAGGACAGCTTCCTGTACTACTTCTTGAAGGAACGGAAAGAGGAAAAGACGATTGTGTTCGTGAACACTATCCCCGTAGCAAGGAAACTAGTGCGACTGTTGAAGACTTTAGGCTTCGCTGCAGCTCATCTGGACGGCAAGATGCGGCAGGGCAAACGACTCAAGCAGCTAGACCGCTTCAAAGCGGCCTATACCGTCTTGGTAGCGACAGATGTCGCCGGCAGAGGACTCGACCTGCCCGAGGTCCAAAACGTAGTGCACTACCACCTCCCCCGCAGTCCCGAAATCTACATCCACCGTTCCGGCCGCACTGCCCGCATCCAGCACTCTGGCTTCTCCCTCGCCGTAATCGGCCCCACAGACCTACAGCTCTTCCACACCATCCAGCAAGCCCTGGGCGAGAAAATCCCCAAGTTGGAGGTGGACCACAGGAAGTGGGAGGAGTGCGTGCAAGCAGTGCGAGTCGCCACTGAATTGACAGGTATGGAGAATGACGCTGAAATGGACAGGAAGACTAACGCCTGGGAAAGAGATGCAGCGGACCAGTCCGACTTGATCCTCGAACACCCCACAGCCGCTCCCAAGCCCAATAAGCGCAGAAAACTCGCACTCAAAGACACGCTTGCCAGTCTGCAAGCAGCGGAAAACCAAGTGCGGGCGTCCGTGATAAGCCCGGAACTGTTCAGACAGGCGCAGGCCCGGCACCTCATATAACCACTAGTTCGCTGCAGTTCTGTAGAAATGGAAGAAGGCAGGGACAGGATGCAGCCGGCGAAGACCTTTGTCAGTAGGTTTAGAGTGGGGGAGGCGCACTTCACGGTGGACTTGCAGAATGAATTGCGGTTGTTTCCCGCGGACGTGATACTCTGTCTGGACCCTGTGCCCAACTTCTCACTCCCTGCCTTTGCCGGACTCGCCCTCACTGAGGTCAAGGACGGACCGCTCACACGCATTACAGGCGGACGCTGTACCTTGCTCTACACTATTGACCCAGACACTGAAATTGACACGAACATGCTGCGATATTGGTTCGGCCAAATCAAGGACTTCGGACTGAGACGTGTCCTGGTCACTGAGCCGTATCGACAGGAGCAGACCCAACTCTTCGTCTCTAACTTGGTGGACGCAGGCCTGGACTTCCTCGGCAAGGTCGACAAGTCCGAGGTGATCTTCACCACCTTCACCAGCGGACTGTACGAACACGCCTTCAGCATCCTCGCAAGACAGCAGCGACCCGCCTACGAAGAAGGCAACGGCATAATCGACGACGACGACCTCCTCCGCCGGCTTTACAACACACTGCAATGCCATTTCTGTGCTCATATGCACCCCAATGTGAGCCTTACGAGTTGCTGCAAGCAGCTGAAATGCAAGGACTGCGTCACCCGCTCGCCCACACTTTGCCAACAATGCCGTTTGCCCTGCAGCCACGCACCCGCACCTATGTGCAGCAAAATCGTCAGAGACACGCTTGTGACTTGCGTCTGCTCCAAACAGTTCACTTGGAGCGAATTCGACACTCACATGGACCGCTGCGAATCCATTATCGGGAAGTGTCCGATATGTGCATGCGAACTGCCCAGGTCGAAACTACTGAAACACGCCTCTGACAAACACGAAGATTGGCTGCTGGATAACTTCAGCATGACTATCGGTGTCAAGGAATTCACTATCCTACAGAAAATGAACGAGCCGATACTCCCGCCCCGGCCTCAAAATTGGAAGTGTGCGTGCGGCAATATGAACCAGCCGCATGTCCAAGCCTGCATCAACTGCCAGCTAATGAAGCCTCTCTAGTTAGACACTAACCGCCCATTCAAAATGGACTGCTGTCGCAGGGACTACCGAGGACTTCGACTGCTGCAGGGGTATGTGAAGAAGGAGAAGAGTGGACGCAGGCAGTGGACTTCGCGGGTGTGTCTCAGGTACTTTGTGTTGGATTTGACGAGTGGAGTGCTGCAGTATAGGCGGAGGTTGGAGTCTTCGAAGGTGCGGAGGAGCCACAGAGTCACTGATATTCTTACATTCGGACCAGGGAATGGGAAAGAGAATGAGGACTGGTCGTATCCATTCTGGATATTGACCCGGCAGAGACACTACAGTCTGCTCGCATGCACAAAGGCAGTGCAAGAAACCTGGCTAGAGGCTCTTTCCGCTCTGCAACTCCCTCTGCCTCCACTCTACTACTCCACCCTAACCGCCTCTCCATCAATACCAGAGGTCAGCTGTGAGGAGCGATGTTAGAAGTCTAACTATACAGGCACAGACAGCCGCTCATCCAGTGCCTTCCGAATGCGCTTTTCCCTCGCCGACAGCAGCACAGTCCTCGCCTTTTTGATGGTCTTAGTGCGGGTGAAACTGCGTCTCGGCCCCACCCTGCCCCACTGTCTATAGTCCATTCTCTCTTCCAGCCCTGTAGGAGCTGCAGCGCCCTCAGTCCTCGGCCTCGGCAAAGTCTCACTCCCCGCACTTCTCATAGGCCCGGCCTCTGTTTGACTTAGTGCGAACTCCATGTCTACCCGCAGTGCCGGGTCCGTCATCCCCACTTCCTTCCTTCGCTTCGCAGCCATCAGAAACCCGTCGAACACCAAGTGGTTGCCCACCATCATATAGGCATTGCTGGTGTTTTCCTTGGATAACGGACGGTACACCAAGGCGCAGGGAGTGGCTTTGTCGGACTCAGGGTGGTAGGAGCCGGGACCGACTCTGTAGCCGGTCTTGCGACTGTGCAGGGAGTACTCTTTAAACCGCTGCTCGTGGCCGATGGCGCCGCCGCGGGCCTGGCGAGGGGAGAAGGAGAGGAAACGCCCGTCAGAGGTGACCTGAGGGAAGTAGGCGTCGGGAGTGCGTTCTTTCGGACTGCGGAAACTGAGGTTTGTAGGCCGCATTAGACACTGCTAATATAGCAGAAGTAGTGCCCATTAGTTTCCACTTTCAGGACTGTGGGAAACACTAGTGTGGAATGCTGGAGACAGATGCAGTCTGGAGGCAGTGGATGTGTAGCAATGAATTAGATTAAATACTTGCGCTGGAGAGACATGCTGAAGCTGTCCTCGTCAGAGCTGCTGTCCGACTCATAGGAAATCAGAGGAATTTGGCAGCTCAAGTCCACTTCCTTAGCTTCCGAATTCGAACCCTTCTCCCCCTCCGCAGACACACAGCTGAAATACACCGACTTCGCCTTCTCCCGAATAGGCCGAGCCGCAGCCACTCCAGGCGCAGCGGGAAACGTAGTCTTGCGAGGCGTGAGCGCGGCTGTCAGGTCAATGCTGACTTCCTCAAACTCATCCACTTTGAACAGCACTCCACTCCTATTGATCGCTGCAGAGTCCCACCTGCCGCCCTCACTCCTTTGTTTGCCCTTTGGAGACAGGGCGGGAGTACTGCACAGCGACTGAGTCCGCTTCAGTTCTTTCTGCAGTTCTTGCACTTGTAGCTCTAAAAGGCGTATTTTCGCTTCTGGGTCGAGGGAAGTTCTGTGCGACTCGAAAAAGCTGCAGTTGGAGTCGAGGGACGGCAGTTTGCTGATATGTCTTGCAGGGGTGGAGTGGGCGGAGGAGGAGCTGGTGGACTCCTCTTCAGCCAAGTCGTCTAGGAAGAAGGTCAGTAGACAACAGGAGTCGATGGAGACTGTTTTGGAGATCACTGCGGTCTGCCAGCTGGGCTTGGACTCGTCCTGTATAGGAGGTACGCTGATGCACACTTCGTAGAAACTGGGGAAAGCCGCTAAATACACAAACAGAAACGAGGGCTTTTCATACCCTGAAATTATCTTCTTTCTGTCCATTTGCAGGAATTGCACTGCAGCCGCCCAAATCAGCGGGTGGAGGAAAGGGTACTCAGTGGGCTGGTTCCCTGCTGGCACTCCGCGAGCCCACAGACCGATAAAGGGCTTCCGGGTTTCACAGGCTTGGAGTCGAGTTAACAGCGAAATTCGCCCAGATTTGTCCTGCACTGCAAATCCCACTTCAAACCCTTCTCCCTCCCCGCCCCAAATCTCCACTCGTTCGACTTGAGTAAACTGCAGCGACACTTCGGGGTACACTAAAGCCAGTCGGAGCCGCAGTTTCCCCTCCATGGCGGACTCACAACTGCATAGTGACCTGCAGAGGTGCAAAGGCTCTAGGGGCGCTTGCAGACTGCTGAGCACAGACAGGACCTGCTGGTATTCGGCTTCTAGGTGGGAGGAGGTGAGGGTGGGGAGCAAAGGCACTGCGTAGTCTTCGCCTCTGAGCTGCACTCTTCCCGCCCACTCCACCTCGCTTACTTTCACACTCAAGTAGTGTTTCCCGGAACTCTTGGCTCCCAACAGCACAGCCTGACTCCTCCTCTTGCTCTGTCCGCTCTTCCCTGCCTGCCACAAGCTTTGCAGCACTTCGGCCGCGATTTTGAACTGAGGACGCATAGAGGAGCCGCGGATGACCAGGCGTTTGCTATGAGGGAGACGCTTGAGAGCAGGACGGAAAGAGCCTGTGAGTAGAATGCTGCGTTGGAGAGACGGCTGGGAAGTGCGATTGAGGTGAGTGCTGCTTTTCATTTGGAGGGATTATATGGAGCAGCTGCAAGTCTGATAGAATATGGAGGGAAGAGACGAAGGCCTGCGGAAGGACATGGAAGACTCAGAAACCGCGTTCCGAGAGCAATTCGACCGATCGAACCCAAACTTCCACGGAGGCATAACCGCGCCTGTACCAATAGGAGGCGCAAGGGTCCCCGACTCAATGCCCACCGAAATCGACCCGAACTACCACCCTCCAGCCGAGCCCGACTCCCCCGAGTACATTCAGGCCAAAGACTTGCGCACCCGCCTTGGCGAATTCAAGAAGGAAATTGCTCATTGTGGTCCTTTGATAGAGAAAAGGATGCAGATCGCGGAAGTCCCTGAAGAGGCGAAGCGCACGGAACTATACGACCGCAGTGAAGCAGAAGTCGCAGACTTCGAAGGGAAAGTGCTGCCGTACATTGAGGAGTTCAGGCCAGTGCAAAGTCTCCTACATGTGCATTACGCTGACTTAGTGCAGGAACTGCTTCGAGGCTTGCGAGCCCGCTTCGACACTAAGGAGGCCTACAGTGAGTTCGCACACAAACTCAAAGTTACGAACTCGAAGATTTTCAAAGATATGACGGACCTGCTACAGCGGATGAAGGCCTTGAAGAAGACCGCAGCTTCCTCCAACTAGAGTAGAGACTAGGACTAAACGAAGAAAAGGAGAGAAGTACTTGGCCAGCTACCACACCTTAGTGTGAATTTGGTAGACTCCATGTCTTTTTCCGAGTTTATTCGTCTGTAAGGCCAGTGAGTTCATGATGCCGAACCACACAGGGGCACGAAGGCTAGCGGCATACATATAGCGTACCCATGGGGCAGGTTCGGACTTTCCTTGTAGGAACACAGGGTCTGTTAAGGCTTGTAGGGGTAGGCGTGGTGGTCGAAATGTTTCTGTAGTTTGAACATGAATAGGTTAGTTATCAGCTGTGTGGCGTTCCAGGAGTGCTGATACTGGTCAATTCATATACTCCTGGAGCTGTTTCCTTCCGCTGCAGTCCGTAGTGCTCCAAGTATGATATCACTTCCAGCAGAACCACTCCCCAAAACGCCTGAACCAAGAAGTCCTTTGAGTCCATAACCAGCATACAGCCAGTGAAAAGAGGATATAGGCTGCTGAGAACCAGAGCATGCAGTTGGCAGGGCCGTAGCCAGCCTTGTGCTTGCGCTCTAGCCGCTCCTTTTCCCGCTGCCAAGAGTTGAGGAAGCCGCCGATAATGCTTTGTGGAAGGAAAGAGTACACTGTTTGGCTGAACTGGGCGGTAGCTGGGTAGCCACGTTTTTGTAGTGTCCATATAGATGTTAGAGAAACAGTGCATGCTCTTCGACAGGTTCAAAGTCCCTGCAATGTATGAATATTTGTCTTGGTAGTGGAGGATTTCATGAGACACGACGATTCCTATTCCGCCGATATGTCCTATAGTTATGCAAAAATCACGAATTCCATGACAGTCGTTTCCGCGGTAACAGATTTGTTCATACTCCAGAAAAGCACTGTCCAATCGGTTAGAATGTATATGATTAGAGGGATTTTCCACTTTATAACCTCATAAGTACCTTCTCTTCCTCTTCAGTCGGGTTGTTCGTCTAAAGGAATGAGTGTATCGAGCAAGGAAGTGAAGCGTATACGATCCAGAGGAGGTAGAGGTAGCTTCCGTACCACTCTATGACAGGGATAAAGCAGGCAGTGAGTACTAAAACGAGGTAGTAGGGCTAGTGGCTGTCTAGATAAGCTCGAACCAATACCTCTCACATACTCACTTTCTGTCCATCCTCTGTGCAAGAATACGTACTTTCACAAAACCCACTCATATAGTACTGGTAAATACCAAACTACAGAGTTCGCGCTTACTACAGCTTCCCTATATCGCTTTTCCCCCATTGAGTAGTTAGTAGGACTAAATGAAGGGGAGGAGAGAGGTGAAGAAGAGCGTTTGGGCCAGCACCCACACCTTTAGCGTGAACTTGGCAGACTCCATGTCTCTTTCCGAGGGTTTTCCGAGTTCATTCGCCTGCAAGGCTAGTGGGTTCACGATGCCAAACCACACAGGGGGCACGAGTGCTGCGAGGATGCATACAGCGTACCCATGAGGCAGGTTCGGACTTTCCTTGTAGGAGCACAGGGTCTGGTAGGGCTTGAAAGAGTTGGCGTGGTGGTCGGAATGTCTCTGCAGCTTGAGCAGAAGTATGTTCTGGATCAACTGCGGAGCGTTCCAGGAGTGCTTGGTACTCACCAATTCATATACCCCTGGATCCGTTTCCTTCCGCTGCAGTCCGTAGTGCTCCAAGTAGTTCGTCACTTCCAGCAGAAACACCCCATAAAACGCCTGTAACAGGAAGAAAACCAGTCCCTTGAGTCCATAGCCCCAATAAACAGCCAGTGGAATGAGGATATAGGCTGCTGAGAACCAGAGCATGCGGTTGGCAGGGCCGTACACAGCCTTGTGCTTGCGCTCCAGCAGCTCCTTTTCCCGCTGCCAGGAGTGAGTGAAGCCGCCGATAATGCTTTGTGGAAGGAATGAGTACACTGTTTGGTTGAACTGGGCGGTAGCTGGGTCCAGTGGCGTCGCCACGTTCTTGTGGTGTCCATATAGATGTTCCAGAAAGAAGTGCATGTACAAGTTCTTCGCCATGTTCACAGTCCCCACAGTGCGCGACACCTTGTCCCGCTTGTGCATGATTTCATGCGAAACCAAGATCCCCAGTCCTCCCATATGCCCCACAGTCACGCCGAATATCAGGAATTCCACGACTGTCATTTCCGCGGTTACTGCCTTGTTCATACTCCAGAAGAACAGTGTCCAGTCCGTCAGAATGTAGAGGATTAGAGGGAATTTCCACTTGATTTGCCTTGTTAGGACCTTCTCTTCCTCTTCAGTCGGGTTGATTTCGTCTAAAGGAATGAGTGTATCGAGCAAGGGGATGATCGCGTATACGATCCAGAGGAGGTAGAGGTAGCTTCCGTACCACTCGATGGCAGGGAAGTAGCTGGCGATGAGGAAAGAAACGCAGTAGTAGGGCCAGTGGCTGTCCAAATAGGCCCGCACCATATTATCTCTCCTATCTGTCCGTCCAAAGAGCCTGAAATAGGCGCTTTTCCCTGTAATCCAGCCTTATCCACGCTAATTTCACTCTCTAAAGGCAGGTAATATCCTCAAACCCGACTCATTCTACTCCCGAATCAGCCTATATCCCTAATAATGCAGGCAGAAGTGAGAATATGTCTTCTTTTCTGCCTTTCCTCCGGCCTTTTCCCCACTTTCAACCTTACCGGCGACCAAGCCGTGAGCTATATCCAGTTCTACCTGCCCTTCACCTCACTGTCTATAGGGGAAAAGCCGCTTTCTGTCTACATGGCAGTCAATACAGACCTTCCCGTAAGGCCGATTCAGCTGCCTGTGGTGGTGTCCACGGCCTGTTCTAACTGCCACGGGGCGGTTTTCGACCCTGCAGAGTCCAGATCCTTCCATAATACCAGTGTATATGAGGGGCTTTCGCTGTTTCCTTTCGGAGATGTAGAGGGCTGGCAGGCCAGTGACGCCCTCACAGTGCCTTTCTACGGTCCACTCAGGGTGGATTTCCTACTAGTAACTAAGGAGAACTTCGCCTACTACGAGAAGGTCGAGGGAGTGCTGGTATTGCAGAAATAGGGACTTGGGTATTGCAATTTCACAGAAAACCCTTGCAAAGGACTGGTTTTCGCCCTGCAAAGTGCAGGAACAATCGAAAAACTGTCATTTGCGCTCTATCTGAGCTACACAGGGTTCGGCTCTGAGCAGGTTTTCCCCCCTAGTAATCTCCTATTTGGTGCATCTGACCTGAAGACCTATAGCACAGATGTGAGCTTTGCCTATGTGCCTTTGGTGGAGGGGGCGCAGGGCTGGGTGGTGGAGCTGGACGGGGTGTGGATTGATGGAGTGGACATGGGGTTTGTGGCGGACCGGGTCAGATTCACCACTGGGACTTTCCTCATGCTGATCCCCGCCCCTCACTACCTCTCCTTCATCCAGCCTCTCATCAACATCACCACTTGCGGCCTTTTCCCCAGTCAATTTATGGACTGTCCCTGCTCCCAGGCCCAACTGGCCCACAATTTGACCCTTGTAGTGGGGAAATTGAGGCTGGAAGTACCGTCTGCGGCTTATTTCTATGAGGTAAGGGACAGGTAGAGGGGAGGGGAGTGCTATTTCCTCGCTACGAATTACTCGGGGACGGAGTTGGTGCTGGGGACACTCTTTCAGACGCAGTACTATATGGAGTATGACTATGAAGGACAGAGAGTGGGTCTAGCGAGAGCTGCTAAAAGCATATCTGTGCAGGTGGATACAAGCTCGGAATTGACATGGTGGGGCTGGCTTATGGCCTGCGTTCTTATGATTTGCACTATAGCCTTTTTTTACATGCTTTTTCGTCTTTTTAAGCCGAATCGCAAGCGGAAAATAAGGCAAACCCCCTCAAATGAAGGGCAAATGCTGCAGTCCCTCGATCCGCGTCCAGTACTCAGTAGTTAATTGACCAAATTAGTGCGAATTCTCTACATAGACCGTGTCTTGATGTAGGCAACAGTGGAACATTTATAATTGTTTTCCCTATGCACTGTCATCACTACCAAGCTCTATTCATTTACCTATAAGGAACGAGCCCACTGCATCAGGCAGTTATCCCCTCCTCCAATAGAGAACAAATATCCATCCGTAGGACCCCACCGCACCGCCACTACCTCCCTCGCATGTCCCCTGTACTGCACAGCCCTCGCACCCTGCGCATTCGGACAGCCAAAGAGTTCTATCAGACCCCACTGGGTGCCCACGGCCACTACCGTCCCGTCACCCATCCTGTCCACTGTGTTGATGTGCCTTAGGTCGCAGTGGGGACTGTGGATGCCCCTTATTGGGTAGCCGAGAAGGGCAGTCCAAGTGGCCCATTCTTCGTCGCGGAGCAGGGAAGATCCAGAGGGCAGCTGCAGGCCAGTACTCAAGTCCCAGAACAGCAAGTCATACCCCAGACTAGTCGAGTGCAAATAGAGACTATCCTCACTGTAGTCCAGCGACAGCACTGGGGCACTGTGGCCTGCCAGTCTGTTCCTTAGGGCATATGCAGAGGCTACGGAGTAGAGGTAGATTAGACTGTCGTGGGAAGCGGCAGCCAGCAGGTCTCCACTGGGACTGTAGGATACAGCCTGGATACGCCCTTTGGAGTCTGTCATTGAGGTTATGACGGAATTCGGCTCTTGTCGTATGACGATGTGGCCGTCTCCGTGGCCGATGGCTATGTGTCCGTTTGGACTGACTGCTATGCAGGTTCCTTGCGATTTCTTGGCGTTTTGAGCTGCTTTTTGCTGGCTTTCTGTGGGGAAAACAGCTCCGGGCTCGAGGGTTACTGTGGTGGTGCACTTGTGGTTATTGGAGTTCCAGATTTTCAGCTTGTTATCATCCCCAACCGTCAACACCGATCCAGACGTCTGCACCGCCAGTCCCCAAACCCCCTTCCCACAGTGCGACTCCATATACACCCCAACCTGCCTCCCATCCGTCCTTACTTCCACAATCGCCCCATCCCTGCACCCACAGAGTATCCTCCTTTCCACCATATCCAGGGAACTGGGACAGGCCTGCACCTGCACAGTACCCACTTCTCTGAAGCCTTGGTCCAGCATATGGATCTTGCGGTCACTGCAGCCGAGTAGGAGAGTGGCTTGGTGGATGGACAGACAGTGGATAGCGTGGGGAGAGGGACAGACTGGGTACTTGCGGAGGCAGTTGGGAGGGTGCCAGGAGTAGAGAAACCCATCAGTCCCGCCTGTAATGCAGAGCTCAGGGGAAACCCAGCCTACACAGGTGTAATTCCCTATCGGGCCGACATCCCCCATAACTCCCTTCCTTTGCAGAAACCCCCCCTGTCTCCTGCTCCAAAAGCTCACGTTTCTGACTCCTGTAGTGCACAGTTCCCCCTCACTTCCCCAGTCCACTCCCAACACCCTGCCTATTCCAGTCTTTTCCTCAGCCAATACTACTCCCACGGCCCAGTCATACACCCGCACATAGTGCCAATCATGCAAATCGCAGGCCGCCAGCAGTCTTCCACTCGGGGAAAAAGACAGACAAACCACTCCCCGGGCATTTCCTTCTAAATAGAACTGCTTCACAAGGGATAAATCTGCAGAATGCCATATGCAGATTTTGGGCCTAGGCGCGGAGTCGCCAGTAGCCACAATGTCCCGATTCGGGTGAATGGCCAAGGCGGTAATAGAGTCACTATGGCCGTTTACTGCGGAAAGTTTCCCGGCTCCAAAGAACCTTTGGGTATTGTTGGCTGTATCGAGTACAACTCCCACCGCTGAAGCCGGATACACGACTTTCGCAGGGTTTGCGGTATAGAAGAGGCTTTGCCGGGTGCAAACGCTGCTATATCCATACACATATTCCAGCTTCAAATGCACATTTGGAGCCCTTTGGTTGAGGGGCAGCAGTCGACTGGGCTCCTTTATGGCTGCAAGGTAGGGCCGCATCACCTCGTCTTCCCTGCTTTCCGCCTCCTTGTCCAGCAAATCCAGCATTCCTGTGTTGTCCCCGGGCCTAGCGCCCCTATCATACAAATCCACAGGACTGCCCAGGCTGTCCAGACCCTGGGTGGAGAGTTCTGTCTGGAGATGAGGGTCTGGGGAGGGGGAGTAGGGGGGGTTGGAGGTAGGCGAGTGGGAGCTTCCACAGCCCATTTATGGCTGGGAGTTTCCTTTCGCCCTAATAATGGAGGCGCTCTCTCTGCTTAATTCCAAGCTCGTCCGCCTCCTGCCAGCCGACTTCCAAGCGCTGGTGAAAACCCTGCCTCTCCCAGGCTACAACTTACTGCTCTCAGTCCTGCTGCTGGTTCTAGGCCTAGTGCTGCTCTCAATGCTGACCAAAGGCCAGAAGCCCAGCAAAGCGCCAAAGCCAAGCAAAGGACCGCAGCCGAGCAGTAGCGCGGAGGAGGACCAGTTCGACGAGGAAAAGGAGCGGGCGAAACAGGCGAAATTGAAGGAATTCCGCGAGAAGAGAAAGCTGCAGAAGGCAATGAAACGGAAGGAAGCGGAGGAAGTCAAAGAAGTAGTGGAAAAGCCGCAGTCGCTGCCACAGCCCAAGAAAGTCACAGTACCAGAGCCAGAGCCGCCGAAGGTGGAGGCCGTTTCGATCCCGGTGCAGATGGTGAGTCTGCCGGTGGACCTGCCTGCGACTTCTCTTGCGAAGCCGGCGGCCAAGGCGGAGAAAAATAAGAAGAAGAAGCAGCCGCAAGAGGCGAAATTGCCTGCAGAAGAACAGAAAGAAGAGGTGAAGCCGCAGCCTCAAGCAGTGGCGGAGTTCCAAGAAGTCCAAGGCAAGAAGAAGCAGGCGAAGGGCAAGAAGCCTGCGGCCGCCCAGGCAGAGCCTGCAGTCCCTGTGCAGCCTGTAGAGCCTGCGGTGGAGTGGGAGCAGCAGGTGTCGAGGAAGGCTAAGAGAGCTGCTCGTAAGTAGCGCTAGGTCCACTTCCATTATAAATGTCTCATCTAGTGGTCAAGAAGGGCGCCTTCATTGGTGCCTCCGCAGGCAGCATCAACGACCACTACGAATTCAGCCAAAAGCTAGGCGACGGCAGCTACGGCACAGTGCTGCGAGCCAAGCACAGAGCCACCGGCCTTTTCCGAGCCGTCAAAATCCTCCCCAGAGCCAAAATCAGGAACCAGACCAGACTGGAAGTGGAAATAAACCTGCTGAAAATCACTGACCACCCCCATATCGTCAAAATGTACGACCTTTTTGAAGACACACAGAACATTTATATTGTGATGGAAATATGCACTGGAGGCGAGTTGTTCGATTTCATACTTCGGAAAAAGCACCTGAATGAGCAGGAAGCCAGGACTATAATTACCCAGTTGATCCGGTCGCTTAATTACCTGCACAGTCACGAAATCTGCCACAGAGACCTAAAGCCGGAAAACCTCCTATTCGCAGAAGACGACAACATCACCTCTTTGAAGCTAATCGACTTCGGACTGTCCAAAATGATGGGACAAAGGAACGAACGGATGACCACTAGAGTCGGCACTCCCTACTACATCAGTCCTGACGTCCTGTCTGGCAGTTATGGGGTGCAGTGTGACATGTGGTCTGCGGGGGTGATACTGTATGTGCTGCTGTGTGGGTATCCGCCGTTCTGGGGGAATAGTGACTCGACGATATTGGCGAAGGTGAAAAGGGGCATTTTTAACTATAATGGGGTGGAGTGGATGAGTGTGTCTCAGCAGGCGAAGGACTTCATTAATCACCTGTTGGTCATGCAGCCTGAGGGACGTTTAACAGCCGAGCAAGCCCTAATGCACCCCTGGATGACCTGCGAACCCCCCACCTCCGCCCTCAACCTCAACCTCTCCTCCCTGCTCCAATTCAAACAAGCCCGGAAACTGCAGCAAAGCGTGCTCCTGTGCATCGCCTCCCAATGCACCGAGCATGAAATCTCAGACCTCAAGTCGAAGTTCGAGCAACTGGACACCAACGGAGACGGCATGCTGACCTTCGCAGAGCTGCATGAAGGACTAAGCAGTCTGCCTATAGCGGAATTGAGGGAAATATGGGCGAGTGTGGATATTGACCAGAGCGGGTTTATTGATTATTCGGAGTTTTTGGCGGCTACTATGGATAGATCGGTGTATTTGCAGGAGAAAAAGCTGTGGGAGGCTTTCGTGACCTTTGACAAGGACGGCAGTGGGAAGATCTCCGCACAGGAACTGAGGGAAGTACTGGGCAGAGAAGGCCAAGGTATGGGCTCGCAGGAGTTTTGGGACTCCCTAGTGCAGGAAGCGGATAAGAACCAAGACGGCGAAATCGACTTCTCAGAGTTCATCGACATGATGGAAGACCGCAAAATTACCCAAATAATCACCACATTCGCCAGCGAAACTCGGGAAGAAACCAGCTAATTACGCTAAAACAGCCTTAGAGCGGCTTTTTCCTGCTTTCCTGCTTCCTTTTTAGCCTGGTCAGGTACGTGGACAGGCTGATTTCCCACTCTTTCATCACATTTGGCCGCTTTTCTTGTGGATTTGAGGGCGGTTGGAGGGAGCGGTCGACCCATTTGAGCTGGCGAACTGGGGAACGGGAAGAGGGTTTTAGCAGTGGTTTTAGGCTGGAATTCCGTTCTGGCTGGATTTCCTCCCTGGGAATTGGCTTTTTCTTCGAGCTGAAGGTCCTGGGAGCCAGTCTTTTCAGCAGTGGGACTAGGTCTTCTTTGTAGTTCCCTATATCCTCAGTAGTAATCATGCCCGCAGGGGTTTTGCTGGGCTTTAGAGTGCTGGAGGACCTTGGCTGGAGCGGGGGAGCGAGCAGCGCTTTGAGACTGCGGCGGAAGGAGTGGACAGGCTGGAGGCCTTTCAGGAGAGGGGAAGTAGGGGAGTAGAGTCGGTCGAAGGACCTGGATTTGGAGACCAGCCTTCTTTTCGGCTCCGAAAGTGCTCTGTGCACTGCCAATTTCCTCTTCTGCAAGCAATCATAGGGGTTAAAGTAGTCCTCCGGGTCCTTCTCCGCCTTCGCAGCTTCCCTCAGCAGCCACGCCCTCTTGTATATCTCTTTCCCCCTGTTCCCCACCCTTTCCCACTCCCTGTCCCTCGTATCCGGCCTGCCCCACATCCAATTTCCCCGCATTTCCTATATATCCCTCCGAATACCGTTAAATCTGCCTATTTCTCTACATTGGAAGGGTCTAATGTATATGGAAATCGGGCTTTTGGTCTATTCCTTGCTGGGAAGTGTGTATTGTGTGCTGGTTTCCGCGTATACTTGGGCGACTTGGGACACAAATACTCACTTAAAGGGAAAGGTGCATGTTGAGATGGAGGGCTGGGTGCATGCCAGTGTGTCCCTGGTCCTGCTCTACCAACAGCGGTTTCTGTACTTCGCCTTGACACTTCCAGTGACTTTCTGCACACTTGCAGGGGTGACTCCCAAGTCTGCAGAGCAGTGGATTGGCTTAAAAGTGGGCTACTACTGTCTACTGACCTGCCTTCTCCTCTACCTGTAAGCCCTACCTAGCGTCTTCACCCTGGGCAGCGAAGCTTTGGTGCTTTCCATCTTCCAGCGCCGGGGGCAGTTGGGCAAGTTGCTAGACCTGTAGTAGGCCTAAAGTTAGTTTTGGGAGGGAAATGGAGGAGGGCAAGCCCTGGCTGCAGCAAGGACCCCAGCGCAGGCCGAAGGTCATCTGGAAAAGCTCTATTCCCTATGGGTGGAGGAAGGTGATGGAGACTTGGGAGGAAACTAGGAAGAGGGAGAGGGAGCGGAAAGGCGCATTGAGGCCGGATGTCCGGGAAACTCCGCCTTTTCAGTGCAAAAAGACCGAATTCCGGGCTAGACCCAGACCTCCAGCCCCAGAAGAAAGCAAAAGCTTCTACAGCATCAAATACCTCGGCATCACCAACGGCGAAATCGGTATACTCTCCCAACGCAAGCCAATCCCCTGCAAATCCCTCCACTCCCACCACCTCCCCAAGGCCCAGTCCCTGCTTCACCTCCTTTCCGACCCTGTAGAGTCCCTGCATCAGTCCTATGACTCGCCACTGGAGGAAAGGACTAGGGAGAATGCGGCGGGGACGCAGGATGACCTGGAGGACTCGCTGGTGCCGGAGCCGGAGAGGTATAATGAGTTCGTTGTGACGAAGTATTTGAAAGCGAGGCCGCTGACTCCTGGGAAAAGAGGGGTGGAGGGGAAGGGGAGTTTGGCCTATCAGAGGAGAGTGGTGGGGGAAGGGAACCAATCCGCCCTAGGCCTGCACTACATCACCCCCGAGTTCCAGCCTGCGCGCCGCCAAAGAAGGGGCGTGTCCGGGTGGAAGCTGTCCAGACCCCATAGCAGTGTGGCTTTGACCCGGCCTGCCAAGTCTGCCTTCCCCAAAGACGCTTTCTCCGCCTCTCTCCTGCCTGTCGCTGCTCAGACTGACCACCCTGAGGCCTATATCCAGTACCTGCTTCGCAAGACTCGCTCGTATATCCAGTAGCCCTGTGTACTTTTAGAACTGGGGAGTAGGTAAAGAGGGAAATGGGAGTGGGCAAGTCCAGTGTTAGGGTCGGGAGTGGGGAACTGAGTGAGAAGGACCTGCGCAGGAGATGTAAGTTGCACCCAGTCTGCGAGCGAGAAGTGCGCATGCTCCGAATACTCTTTTCAGACCTATCAGCGCGCTCACCCGGCGAAGCCATCGACAAAACGACCTTCCTTCAATTCTTCACCCTGCCTGTACTCTTTCCCCAGGGTCTTCTGGGCGAGCGCCTCTTCGACTGCTTCGACAGACACAAGAACTCTGCAATCTCTTTCGACGATTTGCTATACGGGCTCGGCCGCTGCGTCAAAGGCTCACAGGAAGAGCGACTTCGGGTCCTTTTCAGTCTATACGACTTGAAGGCGGATGGGTACATTGACAAGGTCGAGTTGCTCGCAATGGTGATTTCCACTCAGGCGCATAACACCTTCCGAGAGACAATGACCTGGGAAAAGGGAGACACAGTAGTGGAAGAAATCACTAAGGAAAGCACGATTTTGGAAAGAAAGCGGACTCGAGGGAGAAGAGACGTTATGATGAGTTCGGAATTCGTGGAGTCTGCGGTGGACAGGATCATGACTTGCTTTGATGTGGGGGACAGCGGGCAAATCACGTATGAGGAGTTTAAGCAAGTGGTGGACTCGAACACGAAAATTATGATTACGTTTGAGAGGTGTTTTCATAAGGAAATGTGGAGTGTGGCGGAGTCGAAGGAGAAGAAGGGAGCATGCTGCCACTGCTTCTCCCCCTCTCCCCCCGCCCAACTCCCTTCCCTCCCTTCAGTCCCTGACGAACCCCCTTCCCCCCTCATTTCCAAGAGCGGCTGGACCTACAAGCGTCTCAAGGGCGCCTCCGTCTTCGACAAAATATACCTAATCCAGCGCGGAAACATCCTATATGAGTACTCAAACCCCTCCCAAGCCCTACCAGAAGCCCTTATCTTCCTCGAAGGCTGCTACATCGACCCCGCCACCGACGTCTCCATCAAGCGAGCCTACGGCCTGGCCATCAGCCACCAGCATGAAAAGTTCCAAGAAACTGTACTTTTCTTCAGTACTAAAAGAATGAGGGATGAGTGGATCACTGCGCTAAGGGCGCAAGTGAGTGCTAGAGGCTTTGACCAGTTTTTCCACCTCCAACATAAAATCGGGATGGGGAAGTTTTCAGAGGTGTTTACTGCGGTAGAGAAGGAAACGGGGGAGATATATGCGGTGAAGGTGATTGATAAGAGGATATTGAATGAATTGGAGAGGGAGTTGATGAGGTCGGAGTTGGCGATATTGAAGTTGATAAGTCACCCGCATGTGGTTAGGTTGGTGGATGTGTTTGACGAAAGGCATAAGACGTATGTGGTAATGGACCTGGTGCAGGGTGGGGAACTGTTCGAGTGTCTACGTAGGAAGAGGGTGGGAGAGGCCTTTGCCCAGCAAATCACCAAGCAACTCCTCGAAACAGTCAAATACCTCCACCAATTCGGCATCATCCACCGAGACATCAAGCCTGAAAACATCCTCATCTCCGACCACAGTCCCTCCCCCTCTATCGTCCTCACTGATTTCGGCCTTTCCAAGCTGGTAGGGCCGGATGACCAGTTACAAGTACCGTGTGGGACTTTGTCGTATGTGGCTCCGGAGGTGCTGAATATGGCGGGGTACAATAGGGAAGTGGACATTTGGAGTGTGGGAGTGGTGGGGTTTTTGATGATTTCCGGAAATTTGCCCTTCATTAATAAGGACAAAAGAGTGCTGATGGACATGATAAAGGAGGGAAAAGTGGACTTTGAGGGCACTGCTTGGGCCGGAGTCAGTGCAGACTGCTTACATTTCCACCAACACATGCTAACGAAGGACATAACTTTGAGATTAACAGCCGAATCCGCCCTCCGCCACCCCTGGATCCTCAAAGATCCCCTAACTTTCCCTCTTTCCCCGATATCCGAGCAATCTTCCTCGAAGTCGCCTAATGAAGAAGCCTCTTTACTAGTGCAGAACCATAGTGACAGGGTGGTGTCGAGGCCTGAGGTAATGTCAATGGTGCTGGATGAGCGGGGACAGGTGGAGGGGGCGGTGGAAGTCAGACTGCAGACTTCGAAAGGGCAATAGTCCTAAGAACTAGTAAATATTTGGGTAAGTGGGGAGAAATAACGGACTGGAAATAGGCCTTTTCCTTATCCGTCCATACAAATAATGGAGAACACCAATGAAGAGGCACTGAATTTCTCCCTTCGACAACGTCTATTTTGCCTATTTTAGCTAAAAGCCTAAATAAACCTAATAAGTGAAAGTTGCGACTTGCGTGAACTGGCTTTTCGCAGGAGTAAAGCTGAACAAACCAGTGACTGTTCCCAACGAATTCAGAACACTGACGAGTTTTCCGGCCTTAAATTTCATCGGACAGCATAGCCAATAGTTCCCATTGCCAACTTTAGGGAAAGTGCCCGTCACTGCAAAGTTAAGTCCATCTAGACCTCTGGACAAATTGGCAGTTTCGATAGTGCCCTGCTTGATATAGTAAAGTTCATCTTCCAGACAACACAGTAATGAATGTCCCGGGGTATCAAACCGCAGTAATTTGAAGGCTTCAGTATCAAGGTTGAAGTGGACTATAGAAGCCCCTGTGCCATCAAATCCAGATAGGTAGAGGCCACTGGAGTGTTCACATACACTGACCGCATTCATAGCTTTGGGCATTACATTGGCGATGTTGACCCAGGGCTTCCTAGCCAGTCCGTATTTCTCTGCTGTATTCAAAGAAGCTCTGCTACAGCCGCCGAACACAAATATTTGCTTTTTAGTGCACCAGATTCCTGCACCGTATCGAGGGGAGTTCATATTCGGAGCAGTTTCAACTCTCCCAGTCTTCACATTGATTTCGTATACCTCGCTATGGCAAGTACCACCACCACAGCAGAGGATAGTGTCAGTCCGTATATAGCAATACGCAGTGTATTGGTCAATTTTGGTCACTTGGCTTAGGGCGATTTGATTCATTTGGAAAGTAGCCGGGTGAAATAGACGCAAGTTGGTAGCATTTACTACTGGAATAATTCCTTTATCCGCCTCTTCCAGTAGTCTATTAGGTGCAAGTTCATATACCACAGCTTTGTCCAATGACTCGCAAATCTCTGCTAAATGATGTTTCCCTGTGAACATCTTTAAGCTGTATTCCGCTGTAGTCAGATACCCCTCCTTTATATACTCGTCTAACTCTGTGACCACTTCAAAAGCCTCTGCATATCTCTTGGCTGCAATTACCTCCTGAATGTCCTTTAGTCTTAAGACCAATTCGCCTCTCAGAGTCTCCAAATCTCTGAGTATTTTCTCTCTTTGGGCGGCAACTTTGCTTGTAAATTCATCCAATTCTTCCCGGGTCTGTTTCGCGAAGGCATCGAAATGGGTCAATTCCTCGCCTATGTGGAATTGCAGGTCATTTATATAGAACTGTTTCCTGCAGAAGGTCAATATAGGCACTTGTCCTGTAGCCACTGCCTGATATGCGAGAATCGGATGTTTGGAGTGAGTCATCAGTGGAGCTTTTTGGTAGTGGGAGATGTCACATTGCTCACAAAACTTCCGTAAAGGCGTACTGCAGAGGCAGAAACACACAGCCGTCTTGATCATGCACACACTACACACCTCATTTTCCACTTGTCCCTCAGGCTCAGTCCTCTCATAAGGGACAGGGTTGTGTCTGCCCGTTGTCTGTAAGTGTGCCTCTATGCACCTTGCACAGATGATCAGGGAGGGGCTTACGCAGGGACAAGAGTGGACAGCTGGAGTCTGGCGGCATATGGAGCACCTACCAGCGTTCATAGTTGTATATAGGCGAGGGAGGATCCATATGTTTAGGGCAAGCGGAAACTTATCTACAAAAAGTGGCGGCTTGTGGGGAGAGGAAACTGATTTGCTGTATTGAGTGAGTTTATGGGAGGTTAGCACTAGCAAGCGAATGTCAGTTTCGACTGTATTCATAAATTCCTTAGAAAATCCTATACAAAAAGAAGCTATTTGAATGCTTCGGTCACCGGTCTTTTCTAAAGTCCTCTTTACCCCAGGAATTCTAGCGATAAGGCAGAAGTACTGCGAAACACTCAAAAGACAGAGCTACGAGTAGGCTATTTTCATACATGTGATCCTTCTCAAGGACTCTGGTTTAGAACATTTCCCTAGTCTCAGGGATCCCTTGACTCTAAAATGTATATTAGGAGGTGCAATAGTCCTAAGAACTGGTAAATATTTAGGTAATTGAGGATATAGCTATGTATGAGAGACAGCGGACTGGATATAAACTTTTACTTTAAAGGTAGACAAATTGACTAGCGATTGATATTTTATTGGGAATTTGGTCATTTTGGCGGTCCGATATACAGGCTTATTAAGGAATTAGGCCAAATTAAATTTCGAAGAAGTGCACAAATCAGAAATAAATTGTATATATAAACAAGTACGACGACCATTAACCTAAATAACGAAGATCGACTGAATTCCCCTTCCCTAAGTCAATTTGCCTATTTTAGCTCTAATCCTATATATCTCTAATTCCCGAAAGTAAACACAGAAGTCAGTTTACTCCTTGCAGGATTAAAGCAGTAGAAAGCACAACTCTTGAAACTGGCAACTCTGAGCAGTACTTCTCCTCTCCGCTTCATTGGACAGCACTGCCAGCAATTTCCAGCGCTATTGGGGAAACTCAAGGGCGTTAGGGTGAAATCAGCCCCATTTGGACCGTCGGACAGATTGGCTGTTTCTATGTTTTTGGGAATGATGTGGTAAAGTTCATCTCCTGTGCAACATATCAGTGAAAACACTGAGAAAGAAGGGTCATATCGCATTAATTGAAAGACTTCAGTCATAAGGTTGAAATGGACTGTTGCAGTTCCTGCTGTATCGGATCCAGAGAGGTAGAGGCCACTGGAGTGTTCACATACACTCACTCCACTCATGGCTTTGGGCATTACATTGGCGATATTGACCCAGGGGTTCATATCCAGTCCGTATTTCTCTGCTGTATTTAGGTGAGTATTGCTATAGCCACCAAATACGAATATATGCATATCGGTATACCAGATGCCCATATACCTTCGAAGAGAATTCATACTTGGAGCCTTTTCAACTATTCCAGAGCTTATATGTATCTGATTTACCTGACTATGGTTAACTCCACCACAGGAAAAGATATAGTCAGTTCCGATATAGCAATAAGCAGTGCATTGGTCAAGGTTGATACTTTGGCTAAGAGCTATTGGGGTCATTTCGAAAGTATCTGGGTGAAATAGGCGCAAATTGTCATCATTCAGTACAGGAATAAGCACTAAATTCGCCTCTTCCAGTAGTCTATTCGGCTCCAGCGTATATACCACAGATTTCTCCAATAGGTCACTAATCCCTGCCAAATCCGACTTCCCTGTGAACATCTGCAAACTGTATTTCTCTGAAGTCAGATACCCTTCCGCTAAGTACTTATCTAACTTTGTGACCACTTCAAAATTCGCTTTGTATCGATTAGTTTCAATTATTTCCTTAATTTCATTTAGTCTTAAGACCAATTCGCCTCTCAAAGTATCCAAATTTGTCAGTATTTTCTCCCTTTGAGTGGTTATTTTTTGTAAAAAGTCATCCAATTCGGTCTGAGTCTGTTTCGCGAAGGTGTCAAAATGGGTGAATTCCTCATATATGAAACGTTGGAGTTCGTTGATATAGAACTGCTTGATGCGGAAAGTCTCTATAGGTACTTTCCCTGTAGCTATTGCCTTGTAGGCGTGAATGGGGGATGGAAGATGGTCCACATCAGAGACCATTTGGTAGTGGGCGGGGCCACATTCCCGGCAATATAAGCATAAGGAGTGCTGCAGAGACAGAAAAACTCAGCCGTCCTGTCCACGCACAAACTACACATCTCTGTATTTGCAGCAGGCACAGGGTCAGGTCTCTCATAAGGGACAATGTTATGTCTCCCAGCAGTCTGGTAGTGTCCCTCTCTGCACAGTTCGCAGATTATCATAGAGGGATTTACGCAGGAACAAGCGTATTCGGCCTTCCGGTGGCATACAGAGCACCAGCGATTCTTCATATTTTTATATGTGAAATTGATCTATTTATTTGAGGAAATGGAGATTTGTCTACAAAAAAATGAAGGAAACTGAATTGTTATATATAGTGAATTTATCGAAGGCTAAAAGTGCTGGAAATATACTAAACACTGAGGGAAATCCGGCTGCGATCTTAGCTAGTGAATATCAGTTTTTGCTGAATTCATAAAATATCTCAATTCTCATGGAAAATTTCCGATTTGAATGCTCTCTCACTGACTATTTCCTTCACCACACATTGAGATCCGCTTTATCGCGGGAATAAAATAGATATTAAGAAATGGGGTGCGGAGATTCAACTGATAAAGGCTTTTGCTATACACTCGAATAATTCTTTAGGGCTTAATATCCCGGTCTTTTTCAGTTTCCTAGTCTCGGGGATCGTCTAAACTAAAGAGGTTATTACGGAGACTAATGAAATATATAAGGAGAGATACCTTAGGACTACCTATTGGTGCAAATGATAGTTTGATATACTCTTAGATTATAGGGAAAATGCGAGTGAAACTCTTATGCAGGATAGCGAGTGCCCGGCTTTCTTTGACTGCAATACCCGACCTGACAGAAGGAATAGGGCTCAGCAAAATAAAAGTCGACCATACAGTAGAGATATCGAGAAATCAATTAATAATCCGCCGAACAATTATGAAGTCCCAATAATACAAATGAGTAAAGTTGGACTGAATTTCCCCTTCAATCGTTTCGGTTTTGTCTATTTTAGCTAAAGCCTAGAGCTAATAAGTGAAAGTTGCGACTTGAGTGAACTGGCCTTTCGCAGGAGTGAAGCTGAACAAACCTGTAACTCTTCCCCGATGATTGAGGACACTAACGAGTGTTCCTCCTCTAAATTTTATTGGACAGCATAGCCAATAGTTCCCAGCGCCAAGTTGAGGGAAAGTGGCTTTCACTGCAAAGTTAATTCCATTTGGACCTCTGGACAAATTGGCAGTTTCGATAGTGTCCTTCTTTATATAGTAAAGTTCATCTTCCAGACAGCACACAAATGAAGGTTCTTGGGAAGGGGTGTCAAACCGCAATAATTTGAAGGCTTCAGTCTCAAGATTGAAGTGGACTATAGTATCCCCTGTGACATGATATCCAGAGAGGTAGAGGCCACTAGAGTGTTCACATACACTAATCATATACATATCTTTGGGCATTGCATTGGGGATATTGACCCAGGGCTTCCTATCCAGTCCGTATTTCTCTGCTGTATTGCTATAGCCGCCGAATACAAATATTTGCTTTTTAGTGAACCAGATTCCCACATCGAATCGAGCAAAATTCATATTCGGAGCATTTTCAACTCTCCCAGTCTTCACATTGATTTCGTATACCTCGCTATGGCTACTGTAAATGCCACCACCGCCACCGCAACAGAGGATAGTGTCAGCTTTTATATAGCAATACGCAGTATGTTTGTTAATTTTGGTAGCTTTACTTAGGGCTACTTGAGTCATTTGGAAAGTAACTGGATGAAAAAGACGCAAACTGGTAGCATTTACTACAGGAATAAGCGTTTTATTAGCCTCTTCCAGTAGTTTGTTAGGAGCGAACTCATATACCACAGCTTTGTCCAATAACTCACTAATTCCTGCCAAATTAAGCTTCCCTGTGAACATCTTTAAGTTGTATTTCGCTGTAGTCAGATACCCTTCAGTTATATACTCGTCTAGCTCTGTGACCACTTCAAAAGCCTCTGCATATCTCTTCACTGCAATAACCTTCTGAATGTCATTCAACACTGAGGCCAATTTGACCCTCTGAGTCTGCAGATCTCTCAGTATTTCCTCCTTTTTAGCGGCCACTTTGTTTAAAACTGCATCAAATTCTTCCCGGGTCTGTTTCGCGAAGGCATCGAAATGGGTCAATTCCTCGCCTATGCAGAGTTGGAGGTCATTTATATAGAGTTGCTTTTTGCGAAAGGTTTCTACAGGTAATCTCCCTGTGGCTACTGCCTGATAGGCGCGAATTGGATGTTTGGAGTGGGTCATCAGTGAGGCTTTTTGGTAGTGGGCGAAGTCACATTGCTCACAAAACTTACGTATAGGAGTGCTGCAGAGACAGAAAAACTCAGCCGTCCTGTCCATGCACAAACTACACACCTCATTATTTGCAGCAGGCACAGGCTCAGGTCTCTCATAAGGGACAATGTTATGTCTGCCCGCAGTCTGGTAGTGTCCCTCTCGACACATTTCACAGATGATCATAGAGGGATTTACGCAGGAACAAGCGTATTCGGCCTTCCGGTGGCATACAGAGCACAAGCGATTCTTCATATTTTTATATGTGAAATTGATCTATTTATTTGAGGAAATGGAGATTTGTCTACAAAAAAATGAAGGAGACTGAATTGCTATATATAGTGAATTTATAGAAGGCTAAAAGTGCTGGAAATATATTAAGCGCTGAGGGAAATCCGGCTTCGGTCTAAACAAGTGAATATCAGTTTTTGCTGAATTCATAAAATTCTCTATATTCTCATGGGAAAATCTATATTTGAATGCTTCGGTCACTGACAATTTCCTTCATCCGCTTTGCCGCGGGAATAAAACAATTAAGAAATGGGATGCGGAGACACTCGACTGATAAAAGCTTTTTCCATACCATCGAATCGTTCTATAGGACTTTATGTCCTGGTCTTTTACAGTTTCCTAGTCTCGGGGAGTCATCTGAACTAAAGAGCTTACTACGGAGCCAATGAAACATATAGGGAGAGGTACCTTAGGACTCCCTATTGGCACAAACGATAGTTAGATATACTCTTAGATTATAGTGGAAATACTTATGTAGGTTAGAGAGTGCCAAGCTTCCTCTAACTGCAATACCCAAACTGCCAGAAGGAATAGGACCCAGCTAAATACAAGTCGACCAGTAGAGATATAAAATGATAGGTGTTTTACCTTCCTTGACTACCTCACTCTCCGCTTCAATTCTAGCTATTTAATGAAGGTATTTTCTTACTCTTCATTGTAAAGAAAATTCTTACTGTCTTTCATTCAGCAAGACAATCTAACAGAGGCTTATTAAGGAATTTGGAAATTTTCGCTTAACAGAGATATTGATAAATTGAATAATCCATTCAAACAAGTATGAATCCCAATAAATAGAGATGGACTGATTTTCTTCCTTCAGACGTTTTGCTTATTTTAGCTAAAGCCTAAAACTAATAAGTGAAAGTTGAG
>Ga0247837_1003049_pt1 | contig 30140 bp, 29 predicted proteins | sample LaCtaG_2_FD_187115 | JGI IMG/M metagenome (GOLD analysis project Ga0247837, IMG submission 187115) | Freshwater microbial communities from meromictic Lake La Cruz, Castile-La Mancha, Spain - LaCruzMarch2015_14.5m | ecosystem: Environmental > Aquatic > Freshwater > Lake | place: Spain: Castile-La...
TTTATCGTCTTGTATTTAAAGTACTTAGATGTTAACCAAATGAAAAATAAACATGTACCATGAAGTCCAGGATATAGTATAAAATTAATCATTTTACTAATTGTATTTTTTAATTATATACTAAAGGTAAATATTCCAATTTACATATTCAATACTACAAATATCCATATGGCCGGGGCAAATTAAATCATCAGGATTTAAAATATTTTTAATTTTTGAAATACTTTGCTTTGCTTGATCTTTATTACCCGATTTTAATTTTGTAACAACAGGAATATTGGGTATTAATGAATCCCCAGTAAACAAAAAATTTCTAATCTTGAATGATATTGAGCCGATATTATGGCCCGGAGTTTTATACACTGAAATTAATTCATTTTTAAAAACTTCTATTTGGTCGCCTTCGGAAACTAAAATCACGTTATTATTGTGATATTCAATTGGTGAGTCATGATAAAACGATAAGTTTGTTTTGGATGAGACTAATCCAACTGACGCATTTTTTGAACAATAAACAGTTGAATTGGGGAAGTGGGATACAATTTCGTTAAGAGAATAAATGTGATCGTAGTGAGAGTGTGTTATGAATATCCAATTTATCTTTTCAATTTTAAGATTAAGGAAATTTGATTCACTAAAGCAACCTGCATCAATCAAGCAACCTTCTCCTGGAAATTGATCATGCATGATCAAATACATATTTGAGCCAAATTGGGTACACTGAATTCTTTCAACTTTTATCACAGATTTCTACACGATTTTTTTTAAATAATTTTGTAATTGATTTATTTTAAAACAATTATTCAATATAATTAAAATCGTTATTTCACATTAATTGCTAATGCGAAATAACGAATAAATTAATCGTTTTTATTTAGAAAAATTACAATATCATTAACCGTTTTAAAATCATTAATTTGCTCAGCGGTAAGTTTTTTATTAAACTCCTCGTCACTTAGAACAATTAATGATAACTTTGCCATACTATCGAATTCGGCGAGATTGCCTAACTCCATCGTTACCTCAAGAGAGTTTTCATTCATTTCGAAAATCTCTTCCAATTGTTTGAGAATATCAGATTCTGACATGTTAAAAATTTTAATGGTGAATTAAACAGATTGACTTTGCAAAAGTAAAAATTAAATGGTAAAAACAATAATTTCATACAGGAATAAAATAAGAATTGTTAATCAATTAGGAAAATAATGCGCTTCGCTCCCAAAAAAAATTTTAAAAATATATGTAGTGATTATAATTATTAATCAACGATAAGCATGTTATGGAATTAGGGTTAAATACATTTTAGCTAATTAGCCTACCACCATCAACAGGAAGGCAAGTTCCGGAGATCATCTTTGCTTCATCTGATAACAGAAATATAACGGCATCAGCAATATCCTTTGGTTCACAAATTCCGAGAAATTGTCGTTCTAAAATTTTATTAAGCGTTTCTTGGCCACCTGGAATATTTTTCAGATCTTCCATCATATTTGATCTAGTAGCACCTGGTGCAACGGTATTAATCCTGACTTTTTTATTTGCTAATTCTTTGGCTAAACATCTGACTGCCGAATTCATTGCTGCTTTGGATGCGCAATATGCAGTTTTCGTAGAATTTCCCAAGAAAGCGCCAGTTGCTGAGATTCCAACAATTCTCAGATCTTCTTCACGGGCATTTTTTTCAATTATTGATCGAATGATTTCAATAAATGAAAAAAAGTTTACATTCATTACTTTTGCCATGAACGATGGTGACGTAAGTTTTATAGGTCTAACTTCTCCATTGCCTGCTGCATGAACGAAACCTGCATACCGGCCAAAGCTTCGAACAGAGCTGTTAATCACTTCTGAAATTGAATCTAAATTGTTTAAATCTAACTCGATTGCATAATGCCCAATTCCAACCAACTCATCTCGTAAAAATGGTTCAATTTTTTTAACATCTCTCACTCCTAGTACAAGATTTGCACCTTTTAAGGCTAATTCTTTAGCAATAGCGCCACCTATTGAACCAGTCGCCCCTGTTATCAGAAATCGTTTGCCTTCCATTTTTTTATTTTATAAGCTATAACCACCATCTAGTTTTAAAAGCGTACCTGTCATTGTTTTTAAAGCGTCAGAAAGAATTAAAATGCATAATGTTGTTAATTCTTCCGAAGAAGTCAAGCCCAAATTTGATTTGTTGGAATCATCCTGACCAATTGCAAACATGTCTTGAACATGTTTTTGTTCCATATCAGTAGTTAAAGCACCTTTTAAAATTGCATTAACTCGAATCCCTTTTGGCATTAACTCTGCTGCCATATTCAGTACAGCGGAATTCAATGATGCCTTCGAGGCTGCATAAGCCATTTTAGATTTAAGCCCACGTATACTGCTTATTGAAGATAGTGCTAATATGCTTGAGCCCTTATTTAACTTCTTCGTTTTTAACACTAAACGTATTAATTCTACAAAAGTTAAATAATTCACTTCCAACATCTGCCTACTCACATTGATATTTGTCATTCCAATTGGTCTTAAAGTCCCTTCGCTTAATGCAAAAAGTATTCCATCAAAGTTTTCACTATTTCGCAAAAATGGTTCTAATATATTTACATAAAAGGCAACTGATTTTATCTGGTCAAATTTAAAATATTGACCATTTTCAAAATTATCTTCTAATATTTCTCCTGAATTAACCCAAGTAACATGCGCACCTGCATGATTTAAACCAGGAATTAGTTTATTCATTAAGACCAAGTCTCCACCAAATACTAATATTCTTTTTGATTTTAAATTCATTTAGATTCTTGCAGTTTTTTGCACATATTGTAAATTGCGTCAATTGAGTTAAAGTTCTCCGGATCTAGTTCTGTAACTCTTATTGCAATATTAAAATGATCATTCAAGTCGGATATAATTGAAACAATATCAAACGAATCCAGTAGCCCATCGTTGATTAGATTTTTTTCCGAATTAAAATCGATGTCAGGTCGAACCTCTTGAAGAATCTTCAAAATATTTTCCATGGTTATGTCATTAATAGTGAAATTGAACTCTTGTTGATGTATTGAAATCCGAATTCTGAATAAAGCCTTACTGCTGGTTGATTATCGCTAACAACCCATTGCTGGAATTTTTCGAATCCCAAGTTTATTTGACGTTGAATATAATTTTGGATTAGAGCAGTACCAATGCCTTTACCTCTGTAATTTTGTGAAACAGCAATATGGCCAATCCAAGATATATTATTTTTAGTATAAAACCTAAGAAAACCAATAAGGGTTTTGTTGTCATAGGCACCAAGAATCTCCTCAGATAATATACTACTTTCAATTTCTGGAATAACTAACATATCTCCAGTGAAACGATCAAACGTTTTTTCAATCATTTCTAAAATTACACCTGCATCATGAATGCTCTCAACTATTTTACATTGTACAGGACTTATTGAGAAGTTTAATGCTCGAAATGTTTTGTAATTTAATGCATACAAATCTCGATTAATATGCTGTTTAAAACCATTTTTTTCCCAATATTTAATTACTTTTAAAGGAAAGAAATTTGGCCCTCTATATGGGATTTCAATGACCACAGGGACTTTATTATTTATTATAAAAGGGGTATCGATGTCTTTTATAAAGAAAAGTAAGTCCAGAAAATCGCCATTAAGTTTTTCAAGTAATAAACCAAGATTGTCTCCTTTTTGTATATAATAAAGTGATTCCTTCTTTATTAATTCAATAAAACCTGCTTTTAAAAGATAACAGTTGGTTTCATACTTGATGCCTAAAAATGAGGCAAGTAATATATCTAGTTCTTTTTCAGATAAGATCTTTTGCATTGAGCCATTGATTGATAATGTTTCTATCTATTTTCTCGTTTGCATTCATGGGCATTTCTTGTAAGTACTCAAACCTGTTTGGAAACATATACTTAGGTATGCGGGTTGAAATTTCTTTTAAAAAAGCCTCAGGGCTGATTTCTTCATTAGCAGTATAGAACAAAACAATTTTTTCACGTTTTTTATCATATGCACACACCGCCTGTTTTACACTGCCAATAGTATAAATTGCAGCCTCTATCTCGCCGAGCTCAATTCTGTTACCCATATGTTTAATTTGGAAATCTTTACGACCAATAAATTCAAATTCTCCTAAAGTATTTAATTGGACATTATCACCAGTTTTATATATGATATCTTTATAATGGTTGTGTTTAGGATTCTGAATAAAAGACTTCGCAGTTTGATCGGGGTTGTTAAAATAGCCTAACGCAAGACCTGTGCCTCTAACCGCTAATTCACCTGGTCCATTTCCTTCAACAACTTGATTGTTTTCATCAATCATTAAAAGTCCTTTGTTTTCACATGCCTTTCCAATTGGAACAACTTCATTATCTTTAAAATCACGATCAACAACGTAGTATGCACAATCAACCGTAATTTCTGTAGGACCGTATAGATTTATGTATTGACAATAGGGCAGGTTTTTTCTCCAGATATTTAAGTGAGTTCCAAACATAGCTTCACCAGCAAAAAATATTTTTTTCAATTCGGGCAAAGAAATATTTTCTAAAATACCACTTTTGGCTGTTAATACCATTGCTGATGTAGCCCAAAGGATAGCAGATATTTTTTCATTCGCTAAGGTCTCAATTAAAATTTTCGGAAAAGAAAAGCACTTGGGTGGAATAATAAATAGGGTAGATCCTGTTTTAAGTGAAATATAAATGTCTTTTACAGAACCATCAAAATAGAAAGGTGTTTGATTGCCTAATATGTCAGTTTCATCAAATGCAAACGTTTCGATAAGCCAATTACTCAAGTCTAAGACTGATTTATGGCTTATTACAACAGCTTTAGGTACACCTGTTGATCCGGACGTAAATATTGCGTAAACAGGATCAACATCAAGAGCGGCTTTTCTAATAGTGGTTAATCTTTCGAAATCAATGGAGTTTTCTGTAAGATCGAAATAATTTAAGTACTTTATATCTAGTTCAAGACTTTTTATTAAATCGTAGTCTGATGAATTAAAGCCAATAGCCGCGATTGGTTGTAAGACATTAATAATAGATAATAATCTTTCTTTTGGAGTGCGATTATCTACAGGTACGTAAAAGTTGCCACTATAGATTACACCCATAAATGCGATTAAGGGCTCAATTTTACGATCAACAAAAACTATAATAGGTTTAGAATAATTTCTTTTAAAACTCAAAGAAATTGAAGATCCAATATTTTGTGCCAAACTTTGGTATTCTAAAAAAGAGACACTATTGTGAGTATCTTTTAAAGCTACCTTATTTGGAAATTTATGGGCGGTAATTTCTAGTAAATTTAAAACACTTTTAATCATTACATCATTCCTTTGTAGAGTTCATTCGGTGAGTTAATGACACCTTCCTCAAAAATAGTGTCATCTTCAATTATAGGATAAATGAAACGTGTATCTACTTTTGCCGAGAACACACCCCAAGATAATCCAATTCCAAATCCGCAAAACAGCGTTTTTACAGTTTCTTTTTCCGACTTGTTTCCGTATGCTTCTATTAACGAAATTAGAGGAGATGCGCCAGATGTATTGCCATATTTATGGAGACTAATAGGCATTTTCTCCATTGGAATTTTAACTTTTTTCGCAATTTTTTTCAATATATGCAAATTTGCTTGATGAAATGCGAATACATCATAATCTTCAACTGTAGTTTCTGTGAGCTCAAGAAATTCATTAAGAAGTTTTGGGACATCAAATATAGTAAATGTAAATACGGCAGTACCTTGAATAAATGAATTATACAAAGTACGCTTGTTTCCATCTTTACAATCAATAATGTCTTTTGGTGGATCAAGGTAACGATATCCTCCCCCTGGAATAATCATATAGCTGAATCCATTTCCATCGGATTTTACTAAGGATTTTATTGGATTGTTATCATCATCTGTTTTTTCTAATAAAAGCGCTGCACCGGCTTCTCCAAATAGCATCACTGATGATCGATCCGATGGGAAAACGGATTTCCCGGCAGTATCACCAGTAATTAGCAGCGCTTTTTTAATATCAGAGTTTTGCATCATTGAGCTCAAGACTTGCACCCCGTAAATTAATGATGAGCACCCTAGGCTAATATCAAAAGCTGCAACATGATCAGCCAATCCTAATCTTTTATGCAACACAAATGCAGTTGCTGGACGGCGATAATCTGGACTATGAGAAGCAAAAACTATTGCTCCGATTTCATTAATATCTAAGCCTCGCTCTTCTATAATTTTTCTTGCTGCTAAGAAGCCCAAGTCCGAACTAGTCTGATGCTTGGTAGTCCTTCTTGTTTCTTCTATTCCAGTTAACTCTATAAACTTTCTGACTTCTTCTTCCCCAAAAAGTTCGTTGTATTTTGTTGTTTTTTCAATATTGGTAGGAACGGCAGCGGCAATTCCACCAATTTTTATATTATTAAATGTAAACTGCGCCATTGTTAAAAATTTAGTTTTTTTGCTGGATTCCCCATAACCTTAGTACCGGGCTTTACATTTGTTATTACCATGCTTCCCATTCCTACATATGCCCAAGAGCCAACTTTTTTTCTTGGAGCAATAACTGAATTACTACCTATAAATGCACCTTCCCCTATTTCGACATTACCATTTATAGAACAATAACCAGTAATTGTACAGTAGTCATTAAGAATTGCATCGTGACCAACTCCTGATCCAAGTAGAGTAACAAAATTTCCAATCTTAACATTAGGAGAAATTTTTGCATTTGCAGTTACAATCACGCCAGTTCCAATATCACAAAAGTCAGACAAAGTAGCTTTGGGATGAATAATATTGGCAAACTTAGCATTTTTGCTATTCAAGAATTCAACTATATTTTTTTTTATTAAAGGATTTGCAATTGCTATCGTAAAAAAATCATCCTCATAAACACAATAATCGGATATTGTACTTATTATAGATTTGTCGCATTCAATCCCATTCAGAGCATTTAGATTGTCATCTATAAATCCTTTTACATTCCATGTTGGCTCTACTTGGTTATTGATGTGCTTTACCCACTGTAGCACTTCTCTTCCAAAACCGCCTGCACCGACAATGATCAAATTTTTCATTATAATTAGTTGTTTCCATTAAAAGTTGGCATTGTATTCGAGTCACTTGAATTTACACCGCTACCTTTCACGACCTTGATCAAAGTCAGATATATGATTTTTAGGTCAAGGAATAATGATAGGTTATCAACATAATAGATATCAAGTTCAAATTTTTTTGACCAAGCGATGGCATTTCTTCCATTAACTTGAGCCCATCCTGTTATTCCTGGCTTAACTAAATGCCTTCTTTTTTGCTCATCATTGTAAAGCGGCAAATATTGCACCAATAAAGGTCGAGGTCCAATTATTGACATATCACCTTTAACTACATTGATTAATTGAGGTAGTTCATCTAACGAGTACTTCCTAAGCATTCGTCCTAAAGGGGTGGTACGCTCAATGGTCGGCAATAAATTTCCATATATATCTTTGCGATCATTCATGGTTTTGAATTTAACTAGTTTAAAAATCTTTTCATCTTTGCCTGGCCGATCCTGAAAAAAGAAAACTCCCGATCTTCGATTATAAATTAATAGGCCTATCGATACAATGATTATGACAGGTGATAGTAAAAGCAAGCCTGTTAAACTAAGACCAATATCCAAAATTCGTTTTAGAAAATTGCGGTAATTCATTTTTTATTTTGATAAATTTCATTTAAACCATTCCATATTGTTTCATTCCTAAAGTTTTTAGCCCATTCGATACCGTTTTTTCCCATTCTTAGACGTTTCTCATCGTTGTTTTTAATTTCAATCATCGCATCGGCTAATTGATTAGTACTTTTCACATCAACAAGGATACCGTTAAAACCATCGCCAACGGCATCTCTGGTACCTGTTCCCTTTGTACTGATTACTGGTATACCCATAGCAGCAGCTTCCACTAACACATTTCCAAAACCCTCCCACCAAGCTGGAAGTACAAATACATCTAAAATTGAAAGATAAAGTGGAACGTTATCCGTCCTACCTGGCATTACAATGGCAGGATGGTTTTGTAATTTATGCACTAAATCTTTATCTGAGATTTGCTCAAATTCTAATGGACCAACTATAAGGAGACGAATATTCTCATCTGTAGCATAAACAATTTCAAAGGCCTTAAACAATTCAGAAATCCCCTTTCTATCAATCAACCTACCAACAAAACCATAAATAAAACTATTACTTAACCCCAATTCTTTTAGTAGTGAAAGCTTAGCTGATTCATCAACTACATTGGGATTAAATCTATCCGTATTGATACCATTACTACTACCTTTAAAAATCACTTGACATTTATTGGTATTGAAAATACCATCACTAATACCTAGTTCTTTTACAGAAGGACTGATACAAACTATTTCATTTGCACACAGACTTGTAACACGTTCCATTATAATTAACACTTTTCTCTTCAAGCCCTTTTCGTGCTCATATCGAAATCCTCGACAAGTGTAAATCCTTTTTTTGACGCCCAGTAATTTCGCAGCAATCATACCAAGTAACCCCATTTTGGGAGTTCCGACGTTAACGATATCGGGGTTAATTTTCTTAAAGATGCTAATTATAATAATAAGTGCTTTTATGTCTTGCCAAATAGAAATTTCGCGCGCTATATTAATGCAAAGATGCTGACATTGTTCTTCCTTACAATAATTTAAGACACGTTCACTGTATGGCGCTAATAGGTAAGTATCATACCCTAGCGATTTAAAATGCAAAAGCTGCCCTCGAAGTAGGTTAACAGATCCCTCTGCCGTAATTCCGACAACCAGTTTTTTATTCATGATTTTTATTTGATTGTCTGAATTTTTCTAAATTTCCGAGATTGAAGTAGTCTAGTACAGATCTAAGTTGTTGATCATTCCCATTTTTTTTTGAATTGAAGTCCAATAGCCTTTGCTTGGAACTATTAGATATAGAAATCATATCCTTATTATATTTACAGTTAGTAGCAATTTTTATTTCCTGATGAAAGGCATTTATGGTGAGCCAAATATCATCTGCAAATAGGCACTTTTCGCAAAATATATTGGAGTTAAATAGATTTTTATCATAAACGTTACATGGGTACAAAACACCACTTACACCAGTTAGTAAGAAATATGAATTTTCATATTTATGTGGGGTGAAGTTATGATGCCATTTTTCATAAGGAAGTATTTTGTTGTCTTTAAACTTTATTTTGTGCACTCTATTCGATGAAATGGAATTTGGATATTTTTCATTTATTTCAATTAAGTTTCTTACTACATCTTTTGGGTAGTAGCAGTCGTCATCGAATGTTATCACTAACGCATCTTTAAATTCAGAAAGTGCATAATAATACTTTGTATGAGATTTTAAATCTTTAACAAACCGTATTTCCAGCCCCCTGCTTATTTGATTCTTTAATTTGTCAGGTAAGATACTCATAACAAATCGATCTTCATCTAGCCATAGCAAAATTTTGTCTGCTTTATAACTTTGCCTAAATAGGCATTCAACTACTATCCACACATCATTAATACGGGCAGGAAACGATGTTAAGGATACTACTACCTTTTTATTTCTATATTCTGTATTTAGGCCCGTGGGATAAAGATGTTGTGTTCTTGAAAAATAATCTGGAATGATTCTGTCTAAAACCTTTTTTAAAATTTTTGCAGCAATTCTATTGAGGGCTTTTGTGAATATTCCTAAGGTCCGATCGTGTGGTAAGGCGAAGTATAAAGTTAGTAACCTGTCCATTAGATGTTCATGAATTTAACTATTTCATCTGCGATATGTGATGCTGAAAATCGTTGCTTTACATAACCGGCTTTTTTGCCCATCTCAAGCCTAAATTCAGGTTTTGATATCAACTCCAGTATAGCCTCTGCCAATTTATCTTGACTTCGCCCAATAACTACAATACCATAAACTCCGGGATTTACAATATCTTCATATGGGATATCGGAAAAACAAATTGTGGGTAACTCTGCTGACATGGCTTCAATCAATGTATTTGGAAAACCTTCTACTATGGAAGGAAGCACCAATATTGAGGCTTCTGCGTACAATGTCTCCATACCATTCACTTTTCCTAAGAACTCGATGTTTTTTGTTATTTCTAATTGTTCGACTAGTACCTTCATCTTTTCTAACAGCGGGCCGGAACCAGCCATCTTCAATATCCAATCAGGTGCCCTTTTTACTACCATTGACATACTACGAATTAAGATTTCCGGGTCCTTCTCCCAAGCGAATCTCCCTGCGTAAAGGATAATATTTTTTTTCTCTATCGTATCCGGAAAGTACATTTCGGGTAGCGCATTCGGAATTACGCTTATTCTTAGACGGTCGCCGAAGATATTTTCCTTAAAGGTCTTTGCACGATTGGTTTGAGCAATAAACCCAGCGGATTTAGGATACAACCATTTTTTTAATTGCGGAATCGGAAATTTAAAAGGATAATCAGGAATAGTTCTATCTGAAATATAAACAGGGTACTTTGTTCCAAGAAGTGCTAATAAAGTTATTGGGCTGAACCAATCACCAAACACTAAAACCCTATCGGGATTAATTCTTTTTATTTTTTTTCTGATAAATATGAGTAACTTAGGGTAATATAATAATTTATTCAAAAGCGATGAAGATCTTTTGAAATTAGGTTTATATACTGGAATTGTTGACGGCAAGTTATAAAAATGTTCACTCTCCAAACAACAAACAAAGTCTACCTGGAATCCTTTTTTTACGAATTGATGCGCAAGCACCGTGAGCGCCCGTTCTATACCCCCCAGTTTTAAAGATGGGGAGATGATGCAAATTTTAGGCATGTAGTAATTTTTTCGCTAATTGTTCAGAATTCAAAAATTGAACATTCGGCCATTTCTTAAGCACCCTGCTTATTAGCTCATCTAATTGTACCAAAGTATTATCCCTATTTGCCTCAGAAAGCCCACCCACATAATTTATTCTATGAGAGCCTATTATGGCGGGTTTTTTCCAAAAAAAAGCAATCGCGATACTTTCCATGGCTTTATCTACCCAGTTTATTCCTTGATTAAGTGCAGGTTCAAATAAAACATTTCGAATGGTATATATTTGATGGTGTTTATTCACCTGTCCCATATAACGCCATAATCTTATGTGATTTCCGGAGTTGGGGTCCTTGTACTGCTGAAATTTGGAACCCTGGACACCATAAACTCCAGCTTTACGTACGGTTTCTTCAATAAATTCATTCCAAACATAGCAGGGGGCTATGTGTGTATAGGAATTAAAGTTAAACGTGTCTTTAAATAATTGAAGCCCTTCTTCGATACCTGATTGAATAGATTTCAACTCTTTATTGTTTATATAATCATATGTAGCTAAAATATTACCTCGTCTGTTGCTATCATCCGAATCGTCTACTGCGAAGCATTTCAATTGGAAACCGCTTCTGAAAGCAATGTCACCAGAAGTCAATTTATCCATCCAGCGTTGAATATTTAGGTGCTCTCTCGTATGAAATTGAGGATAAATAAATCCATTTTCGATTCCTTTCTTTAACGCTTCAAAGGTTTTAAGTTTTGGATAATAATTTTTATAAGTTTTAGTAAAATGCTCAAAGTAGTAATTTTTAAATCCTGATTGTTCTATCTTAGGGAAATCAGGGTTGGCCATTACCATATTTGCAGTTATTACAGGGGAATTTCCTTTGTCGTCTTTGAATTGCTGTAATACTGTATATAATGTTTCAAAGTCTTCGGCACTTTCGAGGCAGTCATATTTTGAAAATGGATCTTCATTTTTTATAAACCCTAAGTCGAGCAACTTAGATTGAACACTTATATTTGGAATACGTATAGATCCCCAATCATCAGATTCGATAACAAGGATTCGCTCATTTATTTTTTTTCCGCGATAGTTAATTAGGTGCTTTTTGAGATATTCTTTCATAATATTGCTTCGAACTCGAATTCATAGACCACAGATAAGTTGTTTTATTAACTGGAGTTTAATGCTATTATATATCTTTGAAAATTAATTTGCTATTTAATAAAATTTAGTGACAAATATTTACATGTCTATTTCTTCCTACCACTTTGTAATACTTCAAAATGTATTTATCTTAATTTATCTTTAATTAAGGTCTAATATTGGTATTGTTTGTAAATGTGTTGACGACTTTAGTTTCTGTTATTTTTTACTTTTAATTATTCTGACTTTCTATTTTAAACAACTACATATTTTTTGTTTCCTTTATTAAATTACCTAGTTCTTCACTGTTCATGAATTCTACATCTGGCCAAAGTTTAACAATGCTATTCAACAAATTAGTCAATTTAAAAAGTGATTGATCACGATTTTTTTCATCTATTGAGCCTACAAAATTTATCCTATGTGAATTAATGACAGCAGGTTTGCCCCAACGGAAAGCTATTGCAATTTCTTTTAAGCACTCATCCACATGATCTAGATTTTGATTCTTATAGGGTTCGAACGTACAGTTTCTTCTCCAGTAAAGCATTCCTTCCTCATTTTCATCTCCCCAAAATCTATTTTTTTGATATATTTTACCATCTTTTGGAATATATTGCTGGCCACATTGATGATATTTAACGTGTCCTTCTGCCAGCACCTTGTTCAAATGTTCTCCAAAAATGGATTGCGATGCGACAAACGATTTAGAGGCGAAACCAAAGATGTCCTCGAATAATTTTAAGCCCTCAATGGTGTTCTTCTCTACCACCTTTTTTTCGTCTTCTGTGTGGTACTCAAAGGCTGCCATATATTTCTGGGTACGATCTTCAACGCCTGGTTTGTTAAGACCGAGCACCGCTTTTTGTTCAAACCCTTGAATTTCGTCTCGATCTTGGTTTTTTAATAATCGCAGCCACCGAATCGGATGTAAATGCTCTCGACCGTGAAACTGTGGATATAACAAATTTAGCTGAATACCATCTTCCTTCCAAAGTTGAAGTGCTTTACCTTGCCCATAGTGTTCGAATGTTTTGTTAATAGGTTCAAAGTAGTAGTTGTTGAAATCATCACGCTTAATACGGTCAAAATCAGGATTTGCAACCAACGCATTTGCAGTAATGATTGCATTACGGCCATGAATATCTTTAACACTAGTTAAAACTTCAAATAGATGTGTTAGATCATTTTCACTCTCTAACGTGTCCAACCGAGTAAATGCTGATTTATCAACTGGTACATTTTTTTTTAAAAGATACTCATAAACTGTTTTAGAAGGCATTCTAATACTTCCCCAATCATCAGACTCAATTACTACGATTTTCCTTTTAGATGACCAACCTCTTAAGTTAACGTAGTTTTTCGTCAGGTAAGATTTAAGTTTCATACATTTGAGCCGGTAAGTAGTGTTTGAATAGAGTCTTCAAATTTATAAAATAGTTCGGAAAAGACGTTTCCAAATATTAAATTTGGACTCATTGTGTAAAGATCTCCTCTCATGATTATCGCTACCTGCAATAGCGCAATTGGTATGTATATTATTCTAAGAGAATTTACTAGCCTAGATTGTTTATTTTCTTCATACAAAAAATAAAGATAAATTAAGCCTGCTGCATTCGCCGATAAATAGAATCGGTTACTTAATGAATCAAGTAATTGAGCAGACAAAAAGGAAGCAATAAACATTAGGATCGCAAAGTACTCAAGCTTTACTACAAATTTACTTTTACTTATACGACTATCAAATAAAATAGAAACCACTAGGACAATAAGTACAAAATAATTAGTAGAATACCTATTAAGTCTAACATACCAGTTCAGGTTTTGTAAATGAGTTTCACGATTTTCTTTAAAGTTATTGTTTTCGATATAACCAGATGTTCTATCCCCGACACCATCGCCCAAAGTAGATATGTTTGATTTGATACTACTAACTATTGCTAAATTAAAAGCAAAGGTTGCTACTAACAATATTAAAGAGGTAATAGGGTTATAAAACTTTTGGGTTATAATAAAAACGAAGAAAAAAAATACAATATATCCTGCAATAAAATGGATGAAAAAGGATGAAGATACAAGCAACAAATATTTTAATTTTGGTTCTTTAATATATTTAAAGTACCCTAATAAAAAAACCATAAGTGCTAATGGCCATCTAATGCCATTGATTCCTGATGTGAAACTAATCAAAAATATAATTCCGATAATAAACCAATTAAAGCGTTTGTCAACAGAAGGCATTGTGAATTTTATTGCTTTAAATAATGCTAAGTATACACTAAAATAAACGAATCCAAAGAATAATCTGTAAACTATTATATTTCTAGTAAATGGAGTTAAAATAAAAAAAACTGTATGTACATATGCATCGTTATTTATTGCATCTGCATTATACATATTCTTTATTTCGTTTACGTAACTTGAAAATGTGTAAGCTTGAATGCTTTGAATTCTACTTTCATATCGCGTCGCGTCAGAATTAGGAATAGGTATATATGAAATCGAATAAAAGAGACAGAATAAAAGTATATATTTACGTGAATGTTTAGTTCTATAATTTTTTAAACCATACAAGAAAGCTGCAACAGGTGAAATCAAAAACAGTAAAAAATGGTATTTTGATTTATTTTGTGAATTATATGGAGCACTGTACATGATTGAATATTTTTATGTTTATTAAAACGTGTATGTCCAAATAGAAAAAAAAGTGCTGCTAAAAGTAAACTTGTACCAATAGGCCAACCCACACAAACAATGGCTATCGTATCTCACAGGAATTTTAAGTTGTTTAGCATTATATTCTAATTTGATTTTTAGCCATGTTTTAATAGTATGTTTTTTTATTCAAATTATTTCACTTGCCGAATTAATCAGTTTTATGTGTGTGTTTTGCAATTCTCTGAATTTGAATCGACGGAGATGTCTTATGCTATCAATGAATAAATTACTTACATAATAATATCTATTGAATGGAGAATGGTATAACAGCGCTGTAGAATTTAAAGATATAATAATACTGTTCTTAAGATTCATTATAAATATTTCGGCAGGGATATTCGATCTAATCAGAATAATATCGCTTGAAACTGCTAAAAACTTTTGTATTTGTTCCTGGCTTGTTAATGGGTGTAATTTTAAAATTATTTTTTTATCATGTGCTTCCAGTAGCATAATTAAAAAATTTATCTCAGCTTCTACATTTTGGCGCATAGGTTGATTTAGATATAGAATTACATTGTTATTCTGTAATAAATTAGAATCATCCCACCCAAACACTACTTCAAGAGTCTTCTTATATGTTTCGTGTTCAATAAAGCGAATGGGTTTTATTTTTTTATTATTCCAGTTATTGTAAGCTTCTGGCATTGTTAGATGAAGTTCGTCAACTTCCTTTAAATGGCCATATTTTTTTGTTTTTAGAAGTTTTAGAAGTTCTAAATCTCTGATTTTATTTCTCCACAGCCATTTCCATATCAAAATTTCGTTTTTTATCATCTCCAATGAAATCCCTTTAAGTTGGGCATATGGCTTAAGACCATCTTGAAATAATAAAACTTTACCTTTAAATTTGTTTTTCCGAAGAGTCTTTACTACGCTAATTAAAAAGGGGTCTAGTTCTTGAAAGAAAATTAAATTATGATAATTCTTTAAAATTAGATTCTCCATAAATAGTTTATGCGAATATGAAAAATAGCCCGCTAAGTTAATTTCAATATTAAAGTTTTTAAATTCAGCATTTTGTATTAAGGTAAAATCGAGTGGGTTTTCTAGTCGCTTACTATTTGTTTTTTTTAAAATGTATACTTCATAGAAGTTATTCGGATTCGATAATACTTCATTAATTGCAAGTATTAAATGGTATTCTGTAATTACGAAAATAATAATGTTCATATATTTATATTATTTTTAGCATTTAACATTCCTAATGTCGTAATCAAAAGATTTTTCTCGCTTTTGTTCAACGAAAAAAAGTATGCAATTGTGCTAAGTAAAACGAAATTTGTTAAAGACGATAATATGAGTTGAATATATGGGTTTGTGAAAAAATACACAACTGTTATTGTTGCAGTAGCACTCGCAAGCACTGGAAAAATGGTTTCTACTGTGATAGTACGAAGGTAAACAGGAACTGAAAACATGACATGCCTATTTAGTAATAATAGTCTCATACCAAATGCAATTAATTCGAGTATAATACAAATAACCAATATTGAATACGACGCGTATCCCCAATAAAAAAACAATATAGCAATAGGTATATTCAATAAAATAATCAGACTCACCCATATATTATATTCTTTTACTTTATTTAAGCCTTGAAAAATAGTTTGGATTCCAATAGAAAATCCAGTTACATAAATAATTCCAATCGTTAACTGTGCGTATTCAACGGCATTCTTAGGTGGTGTCCCAAGCCAGATAGTTAAAACTGTTTCCATATTCGCAAATAGTGGATTGGCAATGAATGCGACTGCAATTATACCGAATTTAGATGCAGTAGAAGCATAGTATAGCATAGTTTCATAATCTTTTACACCTGCACTTTTCATTATTCTTGGGCTGATTGAAGTTATAATACCTTGGCTAAAGATTCCTATTGCAGCCTGTACTTGTAATGCTACGCCATAAGCAGCGTTAGCAATTACTCCAAAAAATATGTTTAAAATGACCCCGACACCTTGGTTACGACCCAATATTGCTGCTGCACCAATTAAGTTCCAACTTGTAAATGAAAACAATACCTTTATTTCGTTAAAATCTACAAGTTTCGTTGAAATACGTAAAAATGGGTATCTTTTCAACGCGTATAATAAAATAATTATATATACTGTTGCTGCTGATCCTGCCATTAGAAAAGAAAAAAACATTAATTTATCTATGGGAGATATGCTCAATAGTAAAGCAGCTATTAGTTTAAAGATTGAGTCAAGAATACCAATTATAGAAATAAAACTAAAGGTTTCGTAGGCCTTTAGGACTCCCTGATAAGGTATTGATACCATTTGAAAAAACGTAATCAAACTAACAAAGAGAATGACTATTTTAGTTGTTTCTAATCTTTGTGGTGGGATATCCAAAAAACGATCGACGAAAAGAAAACCTGTCATTCCTATTGTAACTAAGAGGAGTAAGCCATATAATAAATGAATAAAAAAACTATTATTAAAGATCATTTTCAATTCAACTTCGTCGTTTTTCCCAATTGCGACAGCAATAAATCGTTGTGTTGCTGCGGTCAAAGACCAATTCATTAGGTTGAATACAGCTACAATACCTATTGTTAATGAATATATGCCAAAATCCTCCACACCTAAATTTTTTAAAATAATGGGTGTGGATACTAGTGTAATTGCAGCCGTAAAAAATTTTTGTCCGTAAACCCAAATTGAATTAGTAATCAAAGATTTTCCCAAAATATTCTATTGTTTTTAGCTGTTAATTATTGTTTTTATATTCACAAAATTCAGAAAATACTATTTATTTTCGATCATTAATTCTGCTAAACGCCAATCTAACATTGTATCAATATCATGAGAGTTCATCTCATTTACTTCGAACTTTCGGACTTTTGTGAATTCAGAAATGGATTTAGATTTTACGGCACTCACTGCCATAATGTAAATAGATCCATTTACTTCCCAAACCTTAGGACAGTCCTGCCTGCGTGTAAAATTCCCTTTCTTAGATTTTGCTAACCACCCATGTTCATCCTCTTCCATTAATACATAATACGGGTTGGCTTTTGTTTCTTTGACTGACACAACCATCTCGCAATCTTCATCAAAAAGCGATAACGCCTCTTGGATGTGCTGTGCGGTTCTAAACGGGCTAGTAGCTTGCAACAGGATAATAGTATCCGGCATGTAATGCTTTTCTTGCTCGTAAAATGATATAGCATGCAAAAGCACTTCTTGTGTTCCGGCTTGGTCGGTTGCTAGTTCGGTCGGTCGGGTGAAGGGCACAGATAATCCCAAATTTTCCACGATATTCTTAATTTCTTCGTCATCTGTCGAAACGCAAATCACTTCATTCGGGAAAATTGCGCGGGCTGCTTCAATGGTGTATTGTATAAGTGGCTTGCCTCCGAGTAGTTTGATGTTTTTACGGGGTACTCCCTTAGACCCCCCGCGTGCGGGTATAACAACTAACGGTTTCATAGATCTAAATGCTTTATATCTTCCTGTGCTCGCTCAAAGTCCTCCGGCTTTCCAATATCTAGCCAATACTGCCGCATGGGGTATGAAATTAAACGCCTTCCTGTGTTGATAAGGTGTTGCATAAGGTCGGTACTATCGTAATGTGCTTCCCTTGGAATATGTTCCAAAACTTCTCGTTTTAGAAGATATATTCCTGCGTTTGAATAGTAAGTATATGTTGGTTTCTCCTTGAAAGATAGCACCTGATGGTTATCAGTCTCTAATACGGCATAAGGGATATCTACGGCATATGGTATAGTCGCTACCGCCATGTCAGCTTTTTTTTCCAAGAAATCCAGAAAAAAGTCTTCGTAATCGAGGGTGGTAAGTACATCCGAATTGGTTACCAGCACATAGTCGTGTTGAAAAGACTTTATTTTACTGGCAGCACCTATGGTTCCCAAGGGCGTATCTTCCCAGACATATTGAATGTTTATACCTTTATTTGCCCCGTTACCAAAATGATTTTCAACTTGTTCGCCTAAATACCGAAGTGATATCCAGAAATCATCGACTCCAAATTGCACCAAGCGATCAATATTATACTCAATAATGGGTTTAGCTCCAATTTTGAGCAAGGGTTTAGGAATCGTATCTGTCATAGGACGTAGTCTACTACCGCGTCCACCTGCCATAATAATTGCATCTAAAGGTAGGTAGGATTTAAAGTGTCGAAAATTAACAACGTTCACCACTCGGTGTTTGCTATCAAGCACGGGAATAATTTTGAAATTACCTTTTCGCAGTTCGATAATTTCTGGTAAAGCATATTGATGCTTACTGATGTACTTTGGATTTGGTTGGATAAATGCATCTACGATTTCCTCCACCCCTAAGCCACTGATTAGTCCGCGGCGCACATCGCCATCCGTTAAGCTTCCAATTAGTCGATGGCTTTCATCAACTACAAAAAGTATGGCATCTGCTGCAAGTGCATTGAGTTGGCTCAGTGCTTGCTTAATGGTTGTACCCTGGGTAATCAAATGTTCCCTATAGTTTCGCATTGGCTAAATAATTGATGATGGCTTCTGCCGCATTGGGTTTATAGTAAATATTGTCACCAGAATATAACCCTAATTTTAAGGCATCATAACAACAATTCAATATTCCTTCAGTATCAAATGGCACGTTAAAGATGTTTAGACTTTGTGCCCTCCCTAGTTGTCGATTACCCACATTTACGGCATATTTATTAAATGAAGCAGCTTCTACGATGGCACTAGACGTATTGCCAATTAGAATGCTGGCTTGTTTCATTGCAGCAAAGTAACGGGCTTTTCCAAAGTTTTCTATCAGGAAAATTTTCTCAGGTAGACTGGCCTGGATTTGTTGAAAAGCTTTTCGGAATACGCTGCCCGCACTATCAGCGTTTGGCATGGTTATGACCACGTTTTGCTTTTGTGCTAATGCTAAGTGAAGCAATACATTAGCCGCTACTTCGCTATAGTATTTATTATGCTCATGTTCTACGGTTTCGGGATGGAAGGTGGCGAGAACAAATGGCTCATGTTCGGGCAGTTCTAATGAAGCCGCAACCTCAGACCATGGTGGTAATTCCATGTTTTTTATCCCATCAAGACTAAGGGCTCCCACGCAATACACCTTTTCGCTTTGACTGAGTATAGCAAGTACACGGTGTGCAAAGGTCTCTGTAGCAACGAAGTGCATGGACGAGGCTAGCGTAATTTGGTGCCGGTAGATGTTGTCAATAGCGCCAAGCGTAGTTTCTCCGCCGTGCAAGTGCGCAAAACGAATTTGAAGCGGTATGCCAGCCTGGACTGCGGCAGACATTTCGAAGCGGTCGCCTAATGCAAGCACCCAATCATAATGATGAGTTCCCCAAAACTGGCTAAAATTGCTAACCAACAAGCCATATGCGTTGGCGATGGCCTCCGGTGTATCAGCAAGCGGCATACCGTACACTCGTTTGATGCTTGTAAGACCCAAGTCCTCAATCATATTCAAGGTATGCCCATGATAGGGCGATAAGTGGGTGCCGAATGCAATGATTTCCATACTGAAGCGGTTATCGTCCTTCAGTTTTTCAATCAAGGGCTGGTAAATGCCAAAGTCAGCGCGTGAACTACTTAGTATGCCTAGCCGGATCATCGGATATCTTGCCAAGTTAGTTGATGGCCTGCTGCTAAATCATGGGCCGCGCTTCTTCCAATTACATTTTGCCAATTCATCGGCGAAATGCCATCACCAGGCCGAAGGGGAATTAGATCATCCTCTGTCAAGGTGCTGCCTACACTTACATCGCGGCTAAGATGAAGACTTTTTCTGGCAATCGCCTTATTGGGTATCTCACTTGGGCTAGGCTCTTTTCGCCCATGACTAGCTATCGTTTGCTCAATATTGCGAATTGCAGTGACCATCGCTTTCAGTTCTTGAGGTTCCAGAGAAGCCTTGTGGTCAGGTCCTGGCAAATTTCGGTCTAAGGTAAAGTGCTTTTCAATTACGGTTGCGCCCAGCGCCACTGCAGCAATAGGCACTTCAATACCTAATGTATGATCTGAATATCCTACAGATACTCCAAAGGCTTGTTGAATGGTTTGCATGGCTTTTAGATTTACGTCACGCATAGGCGTAGGGTATTCGGTATTGCAATGAAGGACTGTAATTTGTGAACGCGACAGTCCGTTTCTCATCAAAACGTCTAAGGCAACTTCTATTTCGCCTAGATTTGCCATTCCTGTAGATAAAATAACCTGCTTGTTGAAGGAGGCTATTTTTTTTAGGTAGGGATAGTTTGTTATTTCACCACTGGGGGATTTGAAAAGTGGTAAATCAAGGCTATTTAGGTATTCTAGGCCGTCCGTATCAAATGCAGTAGAAAAAAACTTAATGCCCTTGCTTTCGCTGTAGGCTATAAGGGTAAGATGGTCCTCATGGGATAACTCTAACGCTTTCAGCATATTGTACTGCTTATCATCTTCATCTCCCATGTTCTTGCTTTGGTAGCTTGCTTTACGGGCTTCCTGGCTGACAAGCTTTTCAGCTTTAAATGTCTGGAACTTAACAAAATCCGCCTTGGCTTCTACGGCTACATCAATCAACCTTTTGGCTTGATCTATATCGCCATTGTGATTGACTCCGGCTTCTGCTATAATAGTAACGCTTGTGTTCATTTGTTTATAGGTTTAGCAGGGTTACCAGCCCAGGTTTCGCCAATTGGCACATCACGTAATACGACCGCACCAGCGCCGATTACTGCTTCAGCACCCACAGATACCCCCTGTTTGACAACAGCGTTCGCTCCAACAAAAGCATTGCGGCCAACTGAAACATTACCTGCCAGTACTGCTCCGGGAGCAATGTGTACTCCATCGTGGATAAGGCATTCATGGTCAATACTACTGGAAGTATTGATGATAACATCGTTGCCAATATTGCAAAATGGGTTGATGGCGGCATTTCTTCCAACAAATACGCCGGTGCCTAAGTTGACAAATGAAGAAATACTACTATTATTATGAACTACGGTTAAACACTGGCATTGTTTGGACCGTACTATTGCTGCAACTTTGGTTCTGATTCTGTTATCACCGATGCCTAACAAAAAATGTGCATTTTCGATCCAAAACGCAAAGTCAACTGCATTTTCGTATCCTAAATAGGATAGTTTGAATGGATTTTTGTGGGTTTCTGATTTATCAGCATATCCATTAATGATTTTGCTTTGCAGAAGAAAAGCCTCGGCAACTACGTATCCGTGTCCAGAATAGCCCAACAAAATAGTCATACGCCAATTATTGTAGCACTACTAGGAATATTTACAATCCGCTCTTCCAGGTAGGCTGCGTTTTCTTGTCGATCACGCTGACAATGTGCGTACATTGGCAGTCGATACATTAACTGCCAGATGGGTCGCGTCATTATCCCATTTTCGTTGGTTTCTTTCAAAAAGGCATCACGTTGGGTACGGTTTTCTAGGCTGACACACATCAACCAGTAATTCCATACGGAAGTAGTTTCAGGAATTGGAACTAGACTGACATCTAATTTTGAAACAAAAAAATCTTGATAAGATTTATAGACAGCCGTCTTAGATTCCCTGTAATATTCTATCCTCTCGAACTGAGCAAGTAACAATGCAGCATTTACATTAGGCATTCTAAAATTATACCCTAAAGAATCATGATAATATTCATAGGGATGTGGTTTTTTTGCTGTAGTAGTCAAATGCTTAGCCAATTGCGCTAATTCTTCATGATTTGAAACAATGAGCCCTCCTCCTCCTGCAGTTATAATTTTATTGCCATTGAAGGAAAAGGCACCAAGTAAACCAAAACTGCCTGCTGATTGTCCGTTGCTTTTAGAGCCTATGGCTTCAGCGGCATCCTCGACTAAAGGTATATTCCATTCTGCACAAATTTTAACTATCTCTTGAATGCGGCACATAAATCCAAATGTGTGCATTGGTAAGACTGCGGCTATACGTTTGCCAGAAAGTTTATTAAAAACACCTTCATTGCGTGTTTCGGCATTTTCTTCCAAAAAACTTTTTAGGGAATTCGGAGACAGACCCATTGTGTCTAAATCAACGTCAACAAATACCGGTTGGGCACCATTATAGGCAATAGCATTTGCTGTAGCCACAAAAGTAAGCGCTTGGGTAATTACCTCTTCATCACGCTTCACTCCAGCTAATCGTAGAGCAACTTGAATTGCAGCAGTACCATTAACTACAGCAACTGCTTTTGCTGTTTGAGTGTACTCTGCTCCAAACTTTTCAACTTCATCTACAAACTTACCTACTGAAGAAACAAAGGTGGAGTCTATGGTTTCGGTGAGGTATTGCTTCTCATTACCGCTAAAATGCGGAACATGCAATGGAACAAACTCTTTGGTTTGATAAACATTCTGAACTTGCTCAATAAAATCTTTATATTCCATTAGTAATTAATTTCGTAGTTACCATAACGATTTCGGTCTTTTAGAGAGTCCGCGTAAACGCCATTTTCCAAAGCTTCTAATAGTTCCTGCACACCCGTTTTGACTGTATTTTGTGGTTCAAACGCTAAGATACGTTTTACTTTGGCAAAGGAAACTTTATAATTCCTGGGGTCCGAGCCATTATTTGTATATTTAACTTTAGCCTTGGGCAGGAACTCAAGAATCGTGTCAATAATCATCTTTTTAGTATTGTTATTCACATCTCCACCAGCATTAAATACTTCAAAATTAATTTTTTCTTTGTCTGCATTGATTACTAAATCGATCAATCGCGCGAAGTCGCGTACATGGCAATAAGGTCTCCATGTATGCTCATCAAAAACAAGTAACTCTTCTCCGAAATACAATTCTTTTACAAACTCACTAACACTTAAGTCAAAACGCATTCGTGGCGATAGGCCAAATGCAGTTGCAAAACGAAGTACCGTTGCGGTATAATTTACTGATCCCTTTTTAGATAATAAATATTGTTCGGCACTAACTTTATCTTTAGAATATAAGGATAAAGGATTGAGATTAAATTCTTCATCGGCAAGTTCATCTTCCTTAATCAATCCATAATTTGAACAGGTTGAAATAAATAACAGGTTCTTAATGGCTTTGTCTCCAAAAAAGTCAATGCATGATCTAATTCCGATGTCATTAATCATACCACTTGCTTCAGGATATTTCTTAGTAATCGGATCACCTACTAAACCCGCTAGTATTACTACTGTGTCTATTCCTTCACTTGCTTTGGCTAGCGATTTGTTATCATTTAGGCTTCCTTTTATGAGGGTATAATTATTATCCCCTAGGTAAGGTTGGATAGCAAACTGGTTGTCGTAGATGAAATTATCAAGAACTACCACGTTGTATCCCCTTTTTAAAAAATCTGACGTTACAACGGTCCCGACATATCCAGCACCGCCGATTAATAAAACATTTTTCATTGCTTAATTTGTTAGTTTTGATTCAAAAAGAGCGTTTTGTATGATATAGACCTGTTGTCAAAAGCAAACGGCCTAAGAGTATTTTCTTATTTTACCCCTTGATTCAGTTAATATTGTCATTTAGACGGGGGAACTGTACTATAATTCGGTTTTTTAATAAGATTTAATGAAACTTATTCTTTTGTCCTATAAATACTAAGTCACACCTTTTATTTTAGGCTCAGCATATACTCTAAACATGTTTTTTATATTGATATTATATTGAATCTAAATTATAAAAAGATAAGATAAAGTTACTAACTAATAATTTAAAAAGAGATATTTTTAAAGTTAATTAACATAGGTATTTACAATATGTTTTGCAATAGATAGCGCAGCAGTTGCACCAGGCGAGGGAGCATTTAGAACGTGTATTTGATTCCCAATTTTCTCAATTCTAAAATCCATCATTAATGTTCCATCAATATCCATAGCTTGAGCTCGAATTCCGGCAGTACCTTTTTCTGTAAACATGTACTCATCTATTTCAGGGATGAGCTTCTGAGCTTTTTTTATAAATGCTTTTTTAGAAAAAGAACTAATAAACTCGCTCATTACAAATTTGAAATTTTTAGCAAAAAAGTTCAAAAAGCCTTTGTAAGTTAAAGATTCAATTGTATCAGAAAGTGAGAAGTCTTTATTTGAATATCCCTCCCTTTTTAGGGCAAGAACAGCATTAGGTCCAACCTCTCTTCCGCCATTAACCATTCTCGTAAAGTGTACACCCAGGAAAGGATAGTTTGGGTCGGGTACTGGGTACACTAGGTGGTTAATGATATGTTTGTATTCTTGTGCAATTTGTAAGTACTCTCCTCTAAATGGTACTATTTTTATAGGACTTTTAATCTTTGTAAGATTATTATAAGTCCTGTCCGAAAATAATCCGGAGCAGTTAATTACCAAGTCAAATTCTTTTTCTAATTTATTTGTTTTTAATATAATTTTACCATATTTGCTTTGAGTGCCGCTCAATACTATCTGATTCAGAAATATATTACCACCTAAATTTTGTATCGATTCCGCCAATTTAATTAAAACCTGTTTATAATCAACAATCCCTTCCTCAGGAACGAGTAACGCTTCTTTTGCAATAACATAAGGCTCCCTTGCTTTTAATTCACTTTTTGCAAGGTATTTTAAACCCACAAGCCCATTTTTTCTGCCTCTCTCTGCTAATTCATTTAATAAATTTATTTCTCTATCATCACTTGCTACAACAATTTTACCACAAATATCATGGTTTACCTGGTTTTTTTTACAGAATTCAATCATCTCTCGAATACCTTCAACTGCTAATTTAGCTTTAAGAGAACCTGGTTGATAATGTAGTCCACAATGTAAAACTCCACTGTTATTTCCAGATTGATGCTTTCCTAACCCATTTTCTTTCTCGAATACGCTAACTTTGTAGTCTTTTATAGAACTACATATTTGATATCCAATAGCCAATCCAAGTATACCACCTCCAACAATTGCAACTTCTTTCATTGTATAAATTATGTGTTTTAAGACTCGTTTAATGTAAAGTTAGTGTTGTTATAAGCATTACATGAAATGTTAACAACAATAATCAAGTAGGTTTCTTATCACTGTTTGCCGATATACATATTGAGAGGACTCAAAATTGTAATCCGTTATTAAAAATTTGATGAAATAAGCAATCCTTAAGTACTTAGTATAAATGTTTTGTTTATTTATTGTCGAGTTAATATATTATTTATTTTTGCCTTCTTCCTCATAATATCCATATCCATATCCATATCCATATCCATACCCATATCCATACCCATATCCATACCCGTATCCATACCCACCTTGTTTTTTTACCCCATTCAGGATAATACCAGGACGGGTTAATTTTTTTGCGGCATATAATTCTTCCAACATTTCAATAAAGGGCTTCCGGCTTACTGCAAAACGTGACACAATTAAGGTCTGGTCCACTAACGGCATGAGCAACAAGGCATCTGTCACCAGGCCTAATGGCGCGGTATCCACAACTATGTATTCAAATTGTTCCCTTAATAGCGCAAACAAATCGGTACAGCGTTCTTGTAAAATCAACTCGGAGGGATTGGGTGGTACAGGGCCACATCCTATGTAAAATAAATTTTCAATACCGGGAGCAGGCTTGATTAGGCCATCCAGTGTTTGATTATTATCCACCAACCAGTTGGTAATGCCCTTGCTTTCGGATTGGCCAGTCAAGTATTGCACCACTTTGGGTTTGCGTAGGTCGAAACTCAGGATTATGGTTTTTTTACCTGCCAGGGCCTGGGTAATCGCCAGGTTGATGGAGATGAAAGTTTTTCCTTCGCCGCTCACGCTGGAGGTAACCAATACAATCTGCTCTTTACTACCTATGGCATTGAAGGATAAATTGGTGCGCAACAAGCGAAACATTTCTGCGACGGAGCTTCTACTTCCTTTTTTGATCGCAATCGCATTGATGCTGTCCTTGGGTACCCCAATCATGCCCAGAAACGGGATGTTTGTTAGGTTGCTGAGGTCTGTGCGGCTGTACACTTTGTTGTCCATCAATTTCCGTAAAACCACGATTCCGGCTGGTAATCCTAATCCTAAAGAAATTGCCAATAAATAGGCTAATTGCGCTTTAGGAGAAATAGGTCCGTTATTTGTCGGGTTGTTCAAAAAACGCGCATTGGCGGTTTGTGCGGCGATGCTAAGGGCCGTTTCTTCTCTTTTTTGCAATAAAAACAGGAAAAGGGTTTCTTTAATTTTTTGTTGCCGCATAATTTGCAACAATTCCCTTTCGTTGCGAGGTACGGCACCAATGCGTCTCTCTATGGGACTTAAGCGGCCAAGCAAGGTATTTTTGCGGCTTTGCAGTTCCCGGCTCATGTTATTGAGCGAACTGCGCACACTTTCCCTTATAAAGGCTAATTGCTCCTCAAAGGTATTGACGGCTGGATTCGCGCCGGTTGCTGCTTCCATCAAGGTAGAGCGTTTCAGCAATAATTCGTTGTATTGCTTGATCAGATCGCCCAGAGACGGCCCCAAAATTTGTGAATTCCCAGGCAGTGGTTTGTATTGTTTTTCGGCATCGTTCAAGTATTGCTGGATGTTGGTGAGCAAACCCGTCTGTACGTCCACTTCCAATAGTTGGTTGTCCAAATCACTTACTTGGCTTAAGTATTCCACCGCAGCGCTCGGTAAGTCGATGGGTACTTTGTTGGTTTGTTTATAATTTTGAACGTCTGATTCTACTTCATACAATTCTTTGGCAATATAACTGAGGCGCTCATCGATAAAGGCCAGCGTATTGCGCCCCGCAAGGTTTTTTTCTTCTACTACCCCATCATTGTACGCTACAATTAGTTCATTTAAAATGTCTTTTGCTCTATTGGGCAACTCATCATTTAGGACTAGATTGAGAACATTCGCTGTTTTAAGTAGTTCTACTGATAATTTTCGCGTGTAGGTTCTTGCCATATCAACGGCACTAAAGGCATTTACATCATAGACAGCGCCAACCTGAACTGACTGGTTTTTTTTCAAGATAAATTGAAAATCTTCAATACGGCTTGGCACCTCAAAAGTGCAAACGGTTGTGTCGGTTTGTTTGACAGTTTTTGCGCTGTAATGCATGGAATCTAAAATGCGCATTTCAAACTTGAGGGGCGCCGACAAAGAATCTAAGCGAACCAAGTGGAATACTCTATAAAGTTCGGAATCTTTAATGCGTCCTTTCCCTATAAATTGATTTTGTAAATCCAAAGAGTCAAGTACGCGCCGCATAAGGTTGGTCGACTTAAACACCTGCAATTGATCCTCAATGGGCGAACTGTTGCTAAATCCTAGTTCTCCCAACAATGCTTCTTCGGAAAGACCGCTTTCTTTGGGATCCGTCACCAAAATAGAGGCATTTACCTGATATATTTTAGGTGTATACCGTAAATATAGGTTTGCTGCCAGCAGGGCGATTATAAGTCCAAGGAGCAACCAATACCAATTTCGAAGCAGCAGCCAAAAGTATTCGCGCAGGTCAATTCCTTGCTCCTCTTGGTTGTTGTTTTGCGTATTTAATGTATTTTCTTGCAAGCGGATAAGATTATCGTGGTTGGAAATATTCGGGCAAATGGTCTATCTAAACAGGGCAATCGCCAGGGTAATGATGGAAATAAAGGCCGTTCCGTACGTGACTCCTCGGGCAAATGGATCTTGGACCGTGGCTACTTTTGCACGGATGGGTTCGACATACAATACATCGTTTTGCTTCAGGTAAAAATAAGGGGAACGAAAGATTTCGTTTGTTTGGAAATTGAAGCGTTGGTACGTGCGTTGCCCATTTTCTTCTCGAATGAGTAATACATTGGTTCGGTTGGCATAAGGCGTAAAATCACCTACATTACCGATGGCTTCCAGCATGTTGATACGCTGGTTGCTTACCCGAATGGTGCCTGGTTTAGTTACTTCGCCCAGGATGGTTATTTTGAAATTCAAAAAACGCGCATTGACTACGGCGTCTTTTAAATAGGGTTTAATGCCTTCTGCAATTTGATTTTCAATTTGAGCAATGGTGAGTCCGCCCACTTTCAACCGTCCTAATACCGGGAAGTTAATAAAGCCTTCCTGGTCCACAAAATACCCGTTGAATAATTCGAGGGGGTAGTTGCCTTGGGCGTTGTTGAGTTGCTGCATCATCTGGTTGTTCCCCTGGCTTTGAGCGGGCTCAATGTTAAAGGGGGCTGCTGCTTCCAGGTTGAAACTAAACACGGTGATGCGCAACAGGTCATCGGGCTGGGCATGTAAGGTTGTGGCGTTGGATAACTGTTCCGGGCTGGTAAATACAATTTGATCGGCTGGGAAGGAGATCAGTTCGCGGTGGTGTACGCAAGCTGCGGTAGCCGACGCGATTAGGAAACATGCCAGGGCTATTTTTAATATTTTGATCATTTTGGCGGATTCGCTGTGAAGTGCTGTTGTTTTAGATGCTCGCAGGGGCAGTATGCGCTGCCTGGTTGGCCAAAAACCATTGGTAGGTTTGGGTTAAGCCCGCTTGAAACAACATTTGAGGTTGGTAGCCCAGCATATTTTGAGCTTTGGATATGTCGGCTAAAGAATGGGGGATATCACCCATTCGATTAGGGCCGTGCTTGGCCTGGATGTCTTTTCCACTGATGGTGCGCAGGGTTTCTACCATTTGATTCAAACTCGTGGTATGTCCGCAGGCAATGTTGTAGATCTGATTAATGGCAGCGGACTCGTCGGTAAACAATGCCAATCGGTTGGCCAACACGGCATTGGCTACATAGGTGAAGTCTCGGCTAAAGGTGCCATCGCCATTGATTTGCGGGGCTTTGTCTTCCGAAAAACATTGCATAAACAAGGGGATTACGGCAGCATAAGCACCTTTTGGGCTCTGTCGTGGCCCAAAAATGTTGAAATAGCGCAATCCGATAAATTCCATGCCGTATAGTTTGCCATATACATCGGCGTATAGTTCATTGACCAATTTGGTCACCGCATAAGGCGACAAGGGTTTGCCAATTTTATCTTCTACTTTGGGCAAATCGGGATGGTCGCCATACGTGGAGGAGGAAGCGGCGTACACGACTCTTTTGATACCGGATTGGCGTGCTGCTTCAAATACATTCAAAGTGCCGCCGATGTTGATGCCATTGGTGGTTACCGGATCGTTGATGGAGCGCGGTACACTGCCGAGGGCTGCTTGATGGTCAACGAGGTCCATCCCCTCCATGGCTTTCATACAGGTATCAAAATCCCGAATATCACCGTCTATCCACTCAAACCTTGGGTTGTTCTCTAAATGCTGGATGTTTTCTACCGAACTTGTCAACAGGTTATCCAATACACGCACTTTTCCTACCCGCTCATCGGCTAATAAGGCATCTACCAGGTTTGATCCGATAAATCCTGCGCCGCCGGTGACCAATATGTTTTTAGTATGCATGCTACTTATCTTTTAGTTCTGAAATAGATTTTTGTTATTTAACCCTTCGTATTGCAGTAACTTTTGCAAGTTTTTATCTTTCAAAGTC
>Ga0247837_1003058_pt1 | contig 30118 bp, 21 predicted proteins | sample LaCtaG_2_FD_187115 | JGI IMG/M metagenome (GOLD analysis project Ga0247837, IMG submission 187115) | Freshwater microbial communities from meromictic Lake La Cruz, Castile-La Mancha, Spain - LaCruzMarch2015_14.5m | ecosystem: Environmental > Aquatic > Freshwater > Lake | place: Spain: Castile-La...
CGCTCCTCCAAAAAAGCATCAAGGGCGGATTCGCTGTCACCGGCGGCCTGAACCTGGGTGGCTCCCTCGAAACCCTCTTCAACCCCGTGGCCGTCGTTGAAACGGCCATCGAGAAGGGCGCCGGCAGCATCCTGATGCCGATCAACAGCCGGCGGCAACTGAATGACCTGCCCGACGAGCTGGCGGCCAGGATCACCATCCACTACTACCTCGACGCCCGGGATGCCTTGCTGAAGGCCTTGGCGATCTGATTGGCGTTGACGTGATCAGGCCCAAATTTCGCAGGCCGTTGCCGCCATCCCGCAACGGCCTGCGCGGTTGCGGCCTTGATCATCGCTCCGGCCACCGGGCATCGTAGGGTGGACAAGCGCAGCGCAGTCCACCAGCGGTGGCGCGGGCTTCGGTGGACTGCGCTAGCGCTTGTCCACCCTACGGCCGGAACGACGATCAAGGCCGCGGTTGCTAGGCAACGGCCTATTGCGCGTCGGCGGCCTTCGCCTCTCCATCCTTCAGCTTCTTGATGTCCGCGGGCGAGAGCTCCGGACGATCGACCTTGATCGTCAGTTTCTCAAGCCTAGCGGTCAGCGGGAAGGGCGGCCGGTAGTCCGCGTCATTCACGCCGGTCAGGGTGTCGGAGCCGATGTCGAATGACTCGTCCCATTGCAGGATCATCGGCAGCGTCTTCTCCATCGTCTTGATCGCGACCGCCTTGCCGTCGACCTTGAGCGTTCCGGTACCGGGCCGGCCGACGCCGCTGAAGTTGTTGAGCGCCAGCGTACCGGCGCCCAGGCCCTCATACTGGAAGTCGAATTCAAGGGTGTGGGGACCGGGGGTCAGCGCCTCCGGACCTTCCCACTTGATACGCTCCAGGTCGACCAGGTTCCACAGAAAGACCGGCTTGCCCCCGAGCAGGTAGAAGCCGTAGCCGGCGAAGCGCCCGCCCGAGGTCAGGATCATGCCCTCGGCACCGCCTTGCGGCACCTCGATTGCGGCGGTAATGGTGTAAGAGGCGTTGAGCAGCATCGGCGAGTCGCCCTGGGGCAGGCCGGTCATCGGCCGCGTATAGACAAACTCGGTGCGTCCGGCGGTGATGTTCGGGCGCGGGGCCACGATCCGGGCCGCCACTGAGGCATCGAGCGGTAAGACCTGGTGCTTCTTCGCCTCCGCGACGAACATCGCCTTCAGGTCTTTGACCTTCTCCGGGTGCTTTGCCGCGATGTCCTCGCTCTGGGTGAAATCGCGGCTCAGGTCGTAGAGTTGAAACTCCTGGTTGTTCAACGGATCGGGATTGGCCGGACCGAAGGCCTCCCAGGGGGCGCGATTGACCTTGGTGCCGAGCAGCCAGCCGTCATGGTACAGCGCCCACTGGCCCATCATCTCAAAGTACTGGGTCTTGTGGCGCGACGGCGCCTTGGCGTTGGCGGCATCGAAGGTGTAGGCAAAGCTCGTGCCCTCGATCGGCGCTTGCTTGATGCCGTCGACGACCTCGGGCGCACTGAGTCCGGCCGCCTCCAGGATGGTTGGGACCACGTCGATCACATGGACGAACTGCTCGCGCAGTGCCCCCTTGTCCTTGATGCGGGCCGGCCAGGACACGACCATGTTCTGATTGGTGCCGCCGAGTCGGGAGGCGTTCTGCTTGAACCAGTCGAAGGGCGTATCGAAGGCCCAGGACCAGCCGGCGGACATGTGGTTGTAGGTCTCCTCGGTGCCCCAGACGTCGTAGAACTTGAGCTGCACCTCGGCCGGCAGCTTGTTGAGGCCGTTGAAGAACGCGACCTCGTTCGGGGTGCCCAGTGGGCCGCCCTCGGCGCTGGTCCCGTTATCCCCGTTGATATAGATGATCAGGGTGTTGTCGAGCTTGCCCAGGTCCGCGAAGGACTGGATGACGCGCCCGATCTCGTGATCGTTATAGGCGGCGTAGGCGGCGAAGACCTCAACCTGGCGGATGAAGAGCTTCTTCTCGTCCGCGGTGAGCTGGTCCCATGGCTTCAGGACCTCAGCCGGCCAGGGCATCAACTGCGCATCCTGGGGGATCACGCCCAGCCGCTTCTGGTTGGCGAAGATGCGCTCGCGCAGCTTCTCGTAGCCGTCGTCGAACAGGTGCATCGCACTGATCTTGTCCACCCATTCCTTCATCGGGTGGTGCGGGGCGTGGGTGGCGCCGGGGGCGTACTTGATGAAGATCGGTTTGCCCGGGGCGATCTGGTGTATCCGGTTCATATAATCGATGGCGTCGTCGGCCATGGCGGTGACCAGGTTCCAGGTGCCGGGCGCCTTGCCCTCGAAGGGATAGATTTGGGTGGTGTTGCGGAACAGGTTCGGTTGCCATTGGTTGGCGTCGCCGCCGACGAAGCCATAGAAGTATTCAAAGCCCATGCCGGTCGGCCACTGGTCGAAGGGCCCGGCTTGGCTGGCCGCGAAGGCGGGCACGTTGTGATCCTTGCCGAACCAGGAGGTGGCATAACCATTGTCGAGCAGGATGCGCCCGATGGTGGCCTTGTCCTTGCCGACGATGCTGTTGTAGCCAGGAAATCCCGTGGACTGCTCGGAGATGACGCCGAAGCCGGCCGAGTGGTGGTTACGCCCGGTGATGAGCGCCGCCCGGGTCGGTGAGCAGAGCGCGGTGGAGAAGATGCGGTTGTAGCGCAGGCCTTCGCTCGCGATGCGGTCCATCGAAGGCGTTGGGATGACGCCGCCGAAGGTGCCCGGCACGCCGAAGCCGGCGTCGTCGGTGATGATCAGGAGCACGTTGGGCGCGCCCTTGGGCGGCACCACGCGCGGCGCCCACCAGGGCTTGGATTGCAGGGCGTCATCCTTGATGACGCCGCCGAACTTGGGGTCGGGCGGCGGCAGTTGGTTGCCGGGAATGGTCGTGGTGGCACCGGGCGCGCCCAGGGTGCCGGTGACCTGTTGCGCATGGACGGGCGCGACGCCGACAACCGCGATGGCGATTGCCGCACGCACGAAGGTTCTCAGGTATTTCAGCATCGGTAGCTCCTCGGGATCCGCTCGGATGGGGTGGACGACGCGACGTCCGCCGATCGCTCAGAAAGCTCGCTACGAAATGAGTTTCCGAAAGACCACGCGGACGGGGCAACTGCCCCGCCCGGCTTGGCGGACTACTTCTTCAAGTCCTGGACTGCCTTCTGGTCTGCCGCCGCCCTCGCGGGCCGCGACAACGGTTCAGCGGCGCACACCCGCGCGGTTCACCCCGCCATTTAGATTTCCTGGTTTTGGTGCAGCAACAGCGCGTGCCGCTGGTGCCACCGGCGCCTTGGCGACCGGTCGCGCGACACAGCCCTTCGGGACGCCTACCGTCTTACAATAAACGACGGCGCTTGCGGGCGCGGCGGCGAAAACGAAGCCAATGGCCAGCACGGTAGATGCAATCGCTCGGTTCATCAGTGACTCCTGCATGTGGTTGACGATCATCGGCGGCCAGTCCGGGCGCCAAACAAGAGGGCATCCCTCTCGCCCCGGTTCAAGACCGACCTCGACCCGCGATGTTGCTTGGGCCGCGGCGGCTCGCCCTCACCAGCGAATGCTGACGCCCAGGCCCGGCCCGGAGAGGGTCAGCTTCGCGTCATTGCCGGTAAAGTCATACTCAAGGGCACGCCAGGCCAAGGTGACCGCGCCCCAATCGAAGCGATAGCCCAGGCCCAGGATGGCCTGCCAGGTCCAGTTGGACGTGCCGCCCCCGATGTCCGCGTAATAGGGTACGAACCAGTGGCCGCTGGCGAAGCGGACCTCGCCGCGGACGCCGACGATCCCATCCCACACCTGCTGGTCCATGGATGTCTGGTGGTTGCGCAGGTAGCGCCCCTGTGCGTCCTGCAGGGACAGGGTGAGGTCACTGCTGAGGTCGAGGAAACGCGCCCCCGCTACCAGGTCCAGGCCCCAACTGTCATTGTCGACCACCGCGTAGCCGCCGCCCAGGGTGACGATGGTGGTGCTCATGTCGGTCGCGGCATCGAGGGCGATCTGGCCGGACAGGTTGCCGCGCGGGCCGGTGACCCGGCGCACCCGCGTGGTTTGACTGCCCATGTCCGTGTACATGAGGTCGCCATAGATCAGCCAGGGGCCCTTGCGTGCCTCGGCCATCAGCATCACTGCCATCTGCAGGTTGCTCAGGTAGCTGTCCGGGCGGATGGTGCCGCTGACATCGACCGGTCGCGCCGTGCCACCGCCGGGGCCGGGCAGTCCGCTGACCACGGTATCGACGGTGCCCGAGACCGCCGGGAACCAGAGATAGGGCACCAGGTTGAAATGCCAACCGCCGTCGTCCGCCGGGGCCGCGTGCGCGCACGCCGACGCGGCCAGCAACCCCAGGGCCGCGAGCGCCGGGACGGGCCGGGAGTGAATCAGGTTCTTGTTTATCATCTGTCCACCGCCTCTCTCGGGTCGTGCCAAACGGATGCGGACCGGGCGCCGGGGCACCCATCCCCAACACCCTGGCTCGCAGTCCCGTGCGCAACTTTTTGTTTTTAGGGTCAACCAAAGATCTGAGCAGACCGGGTGACGCGCCTGGCCGAGCGGGACAGTCGCGCGGCCGGCGGATGCAATCCAGCCTTGTTCGGCAATAATCTATCCTTGATCTCCGCATCGCCGATTGACATTTCGCGACATTTTTCGGCCCATCGACGCCCGGGGGCCGCCGGCCGACCATGGGGGTTGCCCCGCGGTTGGGATCAGCGGTGCCGGTGCCCGGTGCGCCAGACGGCGGGGCCGGTCCCGGACCAACGGCGAAAGGCGCGCGAGAAGGCCGATTCGTCCGCGTACCCAAGGGTTAGGGCTACCTCCAGCAGTGACAATGGGCTGTCGCGCAGCAACTGCCGGGCGATCTCATAGCGGGTGTCGTCGATCAGTGCCTTGAAGCTCGTTGCCTGGTCGCGCAGGCGGCGGTTGAGGGTCCGCGGGTGGATAGCGAAGAGTCGCGCCACCGCTGGGAGCGAGGTCCCATGGAGACCGGCGCCGCCGACCACCAGTCGGCGCAGGACCCGCCGCAGGTTCGCGGCAAGGTCGCCGACGCCCGCCCCGTCCAGGGCCTCGGCTTCGCGCAGGGCCCGTTGATAGACCTGGGCGTCAGCGCCGTCCAGGCGCCGCCGCAGCCAGGGCGTGTCGAAAACCACGGCCGCGTGTTCGGTGCTGAAGTGCACACGGGTGCGGAAATTTTCCCGGTAGGGTCGGAGATCCGTCGGCGGTGGACGGTGAAACCGGACCTCGCGGGCCTCCCAGGTGCTGCCTGCGAGTTCCTTCAGTATGTTGTAGATGATGGCGACCGCGCCGTCATAGATCTGAGCGGTCGCGGGTACATCCGGCAGATGAATGACATACCCGAGGATGGCCGTGTCATCGTGCTCCCACAGCATCGGTACGGCGCCCTGGTCGTGCAGGTGCAGGTATCGGATCATGGTGCGCAGTGCGCTGCCGAGGTCGGGCGCGTTGCGGATCAGGGAGGCCAACTTGCCCAAGGCGTTCAGACCCGCGCGTCGGCCGATCAGCAGTCCCAGATGAGGACAGGCCGCAACCGCTGCGCAGTGGGCGAGCAGGTGGCCCAGGCCCCGGAAAGAAATGGTGTTTTCTGGGTCGTCGAACAGCCGCGGGTCGATGTCGGCCGCGCGGATGATGGGTTCCGCGGCGAGCCCCATCCGCGTCAGCAGGTCCGGCAGCACGAGCAAGGGGGCGATCCGCAGGGACCCCTCCGCGACCAGGGCCGGACCGGTCGGCGGGGGACCAGCGGGGCGCTCCGGTTTCAGGGCCTACCCCTGGTATCCTGAAGCCGCGCGTTCGACGAGCCTTGGTCGGCCCCGCCGCCGACGCCGGGATGCGGGCCCCGGCCTGGCGCACCCCGGCCACGCGGGGTCTGCCCACTCGGTGCGAAAATCGCATCTACCGGCATGTCGCTGGTCTCGCTGAGTTGACATTGCACCACTCGCAAAGGTAGCCATGGAAGGCGATTTTCCAAGGGGCTTGTGGCACACTCGAACGTTATTTATCCGGCCGCAGCCTGCCGGCGGGCATGACGGCGTAAGATGCCCTTGTCGCGCTATTTCGGACCATCGCAACCATGGACCCCGCCCCATTACTGCACGCCGATGCCGCTGGCCATGACGCCTCGCCCCGCCCCCTGGTGCGGTCGCGGCTGGCGTCGGTGATCCGTGGGGCAGCCCGGCGCCTCAGGCCTTGGCCGCGGGGTGTTCCGGTATCCGCCGGCGACGCCGCTGCTCCCCGGTCCTGGTCATGAACGCCGGAGTGCCGGCCCCGCGGTTGATTGGCCTCCGGCGGCGGCTGCTGCTCGCCGGGGTGGCTGTGTTGGTGGGCACGGCCATCGGCGTCGCGGCGCTCGCCTTCTATCGGGCTCAACTCCAACAATCGCGGCAAGATATCGACGATGACCTCGTCACGATCAACGCACTCAAGGCCAATCAGCTCGTGGCCTGGCGGGCGGAGCGTAAGGGCGATGCCGGGGTACTGGCGGACAGCCCGCTGCTGATCGATGCGATCGTCCGTTGGCGGGCGGACCCGGGGTCCGCCGCGGCCGCCGCACCACTGCTCACGCACTTCCGCAGCCTCCAACACCGCTACGGCTACCAGGACATCGTCCTGGTGGCGCCGGACGGGCGGATCGACTTGAGCCTGACCGGCGTCGGCGGCGCCATGATGGATGAGGACGGCGCCGGGTTGGCTGTGGCGCTGCGCGCCCGCCAACCGATCCTGACCGAGTTGCATACCAGCCCGGTGCGGCCGTTCCCGCATCTGAGCGTCATCGCCCCGCTGTTCCAATCCGCCGGTGCAGACGCCATCCCGCTCGGGGCGATCCAGTTGCGGATCGACGCGCGCGCATCACTTTATCCGCTGCTGGCGGCGTGGCCGAGCCCTGGGGTCAGCGCCACCAGTCTACTGGCGCGTCGCGCTGGTGACGCGGTGCAGTTCCTGAGCCCGTCGGAGCATGCGCCCGGACCGGTCCCCAGCGGGCGCGAGCCGTTGCATCGCCGCGAGCTGCCGGCGGTGCGCGCGGCACTGGGTGAGACCGGGGTCGTCGAGGGGCGGGACTTCCGCGGCGTGCCGGTGGTTGCCGCCCTCCAGGCGGTGCCGGGGTCATCCTGGCTGCTGGTCACCGAGGCTGACAGCACGCGGTTCTTCGCCGCCGGCCGACAGCGCGCGCTGCTCAACCTGGCCCTGCTGCTGACGGTGGTTTGCGCCCTGGTCGTCATTGGCGCCGCCCTTTGGCAGCGTCGGGAGAAGGCCCAGCATCGGACCGCCGAGCAGGTGCTGCGCGCCGAGATCGGGTCACGCCGCGTTCGGGAGCGCGAGATCGAACGCCTCAGTCGACTCTATGACGCGCTGGGGCAGGTGAACCAAACGCTGTTGCGCAGCACGACCCGCGAGCAGGTCTTCGCCTCGATCTGCAAGATCCTGATCGAGACCAGCCATTTCGCCATGGCCTGGGTCGGTTGGGTCGACCCAGCGACGCAACGCGTCGTGCCGGTCGCCTCCTTCGGCGATGACGCGGGTTATCTGGACCAGATCGAGATCTACGCCGACGACGGGCCGCGTGGTCAGGGTCCCACGGGTACGGCCATTCGTGAGGATCGGGTCTACGTCTGTCAGGATTTCTGCGCCGATCCGCACACCCTGCCCTGGCGCGAGGCGGCAGCGCGGGCCGGTTGGGCCGGCTCGGTCAGCCTGCCGATCCATTTCGCCGGGCGCGCCTGCGGAGCCCTGACCCTCTACGCCCGGCAGCCCGGCGTGTTCGGGGATGCGGAGGTCGGCCTGCTGGAGCAGGCGGCGGCGAATGTGTCCTTCGCCCTGGATGCGCTCGCGGGCGAGCAACAACGCCGGCGTGCGGAGCTTGAGCTCAAGCAGGCGGCGGAGCGCTATACGACGATGCTCAACACCACCAATGACGCCTTCTGGCTGGTGGACATCGCGACCGGGCGGCTCCTGGACGTGAATGAGGCCGCGTTGGAGATGAGCGGCTACTCCCGGGAGGAACTGCTCGGCATGCATCTCACGGATCTGGACGTCGCGCATCGCGAGGTGGATGTCGCCAACCGCAGCGAACACATCTTGACCCAGGGGTCTGACCTCTTCGAGACGCGGCACCGCACCCGGGACGGTCGCATCATCGATGTCGAGGTCAGCACCACGCCGGATGCCGATTCGCGAACCTTCGTGGCCTTTCTGCGCGACATCACGGAGCGCAAACGGGTGGAGCGCGAGATCCTCGCGCTCAACGCCGAACTGGAGCAACGGGTCGCCGGGCGCACCGCGGAACTGGCAGCCACCAACGAGGAATTGCGCGCGATCTTCGACGCCGCGAGCGTGGGCATCGTCCTGATGCGTGAGCGCACCATCCTGCGCTGCAACCGCAAGCTGGAGGAGATCTTCGGTTATGCCCCCGGTGAGTTCGACGGGGCGCCGACCCGTCTGTGGTATCCGGACGAGGCCAGCTATGTCCTGGGGGGCACACCGGTCTATACGCAGATGGCGGAAGGCGGGCTGCACCAGCGCGAACAGCAGCTCGTCAAGAAGGACGGTACCCGCTTCTGGGCGCGGCTGCGGGGCCAGGTGCTCGATCCACAGCAGCCGGCCAAGGGCGCGCTGGGCGTCATCGAAGATATTACGCAAGAGCGCGAGTCCTATGAGCGCCTGCGTCAGGCCAAGGAGGCGGCGGAGGTGGCGACGCGTGCCAAGTCCCGGTTCCTGGCCAACATGAGCCACGAGATTCGCACGCCGCTGAACGCCATCCTGGGGATGACGCACCTGTTGCGCCAGGAGGACCCGGACCCGAACCGTCAGGAGCGGCTGGACAAGATCGCCACCGCCTCCCGGCACTTGCTGCAGCTCATCAACGACATCCTCGACCTGGCCAAGATCGAAGAGCAGAAGCTGGTGCTGGAGCAGACCGAACTGGCCCTGGACCCGGTGCTACGCCAGGTCTGCGCCCTGGTCGGGGAGAAGGCCTATGCCAAGAATCTGGAACTGGTCGTGGATCTGGACCCGGCGTTGGAAGGCGCGGAACCCCTGCGCGGCGACCCGACCCGACTGACCCAGGTATTGCTGAATTTTCTCGGCAACGCGGTCAAGTTCACCGAGCGCGGCGCGATCCGGTTGCGGGTGCGGATCGAGGAGGACCGCCCCGACGACCAACTCTTCCGCTTCGAGATCCAGGACACCGGCATCGGCATTGCCGCCGATCAGCTCGGGCGCCTCTTCGATGCCTTCGAGCAGGCCGACAGTTCCACCACGCGCCGCTATGGTGGTACCGGTCTGGGGCTGGCCATCAACCGGCGGCTTGCCGAGTTGATGGGCGGTGAGATCGGCGTCACCAGCCAACTCGGGGTCGGCAGCACCTTCTGGTTCACCGCCCGGCTCGGCAAGATCGCCGGGGCGGTGCGTCGCCCGCCGCGCCCCATCGATGTGCGAGGCTGGCGGGCGCTGGTGGTGGACGACCAGCCCGAGGCGCGGGAGGTGCTGGCCGCCATGCTCACCGCCTGGGGGGTCGCGGTGACGGCCCTCGACTCCGGGGAGGGCGCATTGGAGATCATGAAGGCCGCGGCCGCTCGCTACGACCTGGTCCTGCTGGACTGGTGCATGCCGGGGCTGGACGGCATCGAGACCGCGCGGCGCATCGCCGCCTTGCCGCTGGCCCAGCAGCCCATCCGTCTGCTGCTCGTCACCGCCTATGACGGTGCAAACCTGCGGGAGGACGCGCGTGGCGCCGGTGTGGCCAGCGTGCTGATCAAGCCAGTCACCCCTTCGCACCTGTATGAGGTATTGAGCCGGGTCCTGGGAGACCTCACCGTGGGCGCGCCGCCGACCGACCTCATTGCGTCCGATGCCGCCGCGACCCTGGGCGTGAACTGGCGCGGCGCCCGCGTGCTCCTGGCCGAGGACGATTCCATCAATCAGGAGGTTGGCCGTGGGCTGTTGGAGGCCGTCGGTCTGGAGGTCGATATCGCCAACGACGGGGCCGAGGCCTTCGCGATGGCCCAGCGCACGGACTATGCCCTGATCCTGATGGACATGCAGATGCCCGAAGTGGACGGCTTGGCGGCGACGCGCGCAATCCGCGCCGTCCCGGCCGGGCACCGCGTGCCGATCGTCGCCATGACAGCCAATGCTTTCGCCGAGGACCGCGACCGTTGCCTGGCCGCGGGGATGAACGATTTCGTCTCCAAACCGGTCGATCCGCCGGCGCTCTATGCCACCCTGCTGCATTGGTTGTCGCAGACAATACGGCCGCCTGGCCCCGTCCCGCCTCCGCAGCCAGAGGTACGGGCGGGGGCGTTGGACCTGGAAGCTGGGCGGCGCAACTTCGGTGACGCCGCGCTCTATCAGCGGCTGCTCGAACGCTTTATCGAGTCTTACCCTGATTCCGGGCAGGTGATTGCCGGCCTGCTGGTCCATGGCGAGCCGGCCGCGGCCGCGGCGCTGGCCCACAAGCTCAAGGGTGCGGCCAGTGCCTTGGCGCTGACCGAGGTGGCACGTGTCGCCGCGGCGATCGAGCAAGCGATCAACGCGGGGCAGGCACCGCAGCCGGGCCTGACCGGTTTGCAGGAGGCGCTGGCGGCGGTCATCGCGGCACGTGTGCCGGCCCCGAGTGCGCCGCAGGAAATGGGTACCGTGCCACCCGCGCCGATCGATCCGGCCGTCGCCAGTCGCCTGTTGCACGACCTGTTGCACGACCTGTTGCGGGCGCTGGATCGCGACAATCCAGACCACGCCGAGCCCATCCTGGCCGCGCTCGGGCCCTTGCTGCCGGCCGCGGGGGTGCGCCGGCTACGTGAGTTGGTGGATGCATTCGACTTCCGTGCCGCCGAGGCGCAGGTGCGTCTGGCCGCGGCCGCGCTGGGGATCGTCCTCGATCAAGCTTGAGTGACCACAGGCACCGACACGATGAACACTGCACCCCTCTTGTGCGTCGATGACGAGCCGGCCAACCTGACCTTGCTGCGTGAGACCCTGAAAGGCGACTACTCCCTGGTCTTTGCGCGGAGCGGGGTCGACAGCCTGCGGGCTGTCGAGAAACACCACCCGTCGCTGATTTTGCTCGACGTGCAGTTGCCGGATATGGACGGCTACAGGGTCTGCCGTCAACTCAAGGCGGCGCCCGAGACCAGGGACATCCCGGTGATCTTCGTCACCGGCCAGACGCGTGAAGAGGACGAACAGGCCGGTTTCGATGCCGGCGGTGTCGACTACCTGACCAAGCCGGTGCGCCCCGCGATCGTCAAGGCGCGGGTGCGGGCGCATCTGTCGCTGGTGAGCGCGAACCGGCTCGAACAGGCCTATCGCGATGCCATCTATATGCTCGGCGAGGCGGGGTACCACAATGATTCGGATACCGGGATGCACATCTGGCGCATGGCCGCCTACAGCCGGGCACTGGCCAGGGCGGCGGGGTGGGGGCCGGAGCGCTGCGCACTGCTCGAGTTGGCGGCCGCGATGCACGATACCGGCAAGATCGGCATTCCGACGCCGATCCTGACGAAGCCGGGGAAGTTGGACGCGAGCGAATGGGAGGTCATGAAGACCCATGCGCAGATCGGATACGAGATCCTGAGCCGCAGCCAGGCGCCGGTATTCCAGTTGGCCGCGGAGATTGCACTCTGCCACCACGAAAAATGGGACGGCAGCGGTTACCCCCGGGGGCTCGCGGGTGCCGCTATCCCCGAATCGGCGTGCATCATCGCCCTGGCCGATGTGTTCGACGCCCTCTCGATGACCAGGCCCTACAAGCAACCCTGGCCGCTCGCACAGATCCTCAAGCTGTTGGAAGAGGGCGCCGGGCACCATTTCGACCCGCGGTTGGTGCGTCTGTTGATCGCTATCCTGCCGGAAATCCTGGAGATCGGCCGCCAGTGGGATGCCCGGGGCAGGGCGAGCGCGCATGAACCTTGAGCCGAACACAACCTTGATGCGGTCGTTATGGTGGCGTCTGCAGGCAGTCGACCACTTGAAAAGATGGCGTGGAAGGCGATTTTTCAAGGGGCTTGTGGCACACTTGGGCATCGATTATCCGGCCGCCCCGGCCGCGTTCCCCATCCTACTTGACCAAGAGGCGATATCCATGCGCGTGATCCTGCTCGGCGGCCCCGGGGCCGGCAAAGGTACCCAGGCCGGCTTCATCAAGGAGCACTTCAGCATCCCCCAGATCTCGACCGGTGACATGCTGCGCGCGCACGTCAAACAGGGTACGGACCTTGGCAAAGCGGCCAAGAAAATCATGGACGAGGGCGGTCTGGTCTCCGATGACATCATCATGGGGATGGTGAAGGCGCGCATCACCGACCCAGATTGCCGGGCCGGCTATCTCTTCGACGGCTTCCCGCGCACCCTGCCGCAGGCCGATGCCCTGAAGGCGGCCGGTGTCTTCGTGGACGCGGTGGTGGAGATCGATGTCCCGGACGCGGAGATCATCCGCCGCATGTCCGGCCGCTGGGGCCACCCGGCCTCTGGGCGCACCTATCATGTCGTCTTCAACCCGCCCAAGACCGCGGGTCTCGATGATGAGACCGGCGAGCCCCTGACCCAACGCGACGACGACAAGGAAGAGACCGTCAAGGCCCGACTCAAGGTCTATCACGACCAGACTGAGCCGCTGATCCACTATTATTCCGACTGGGCCGCGCAGGGCGGGGAGGGTGCGCCCAAGTACATCAAGATCCACGGTATCGGCGCCGTGGACGCGATTCGCGCCCAGATCATCGGGGCGCTCGAGGCGCTCTGAGGCGACGGACCAGCGGCGCGCAAAAAGCCGGGCTCAGGCCCGGTTTTTTCTTGGGTAAATTCTCACAATCTATTGAATCCAAGGCGTATTGCCCAGGAAACTGCGGCGCTTTGGGGATTCTGTTACCATCCGTGAAACAGTTTGTACAGGTGACTCCCATGGCAGTAGTCGAACTCGATACGGGCAGCTTCGAGGCTGCGATCCAGGACAATGACTTCGTGATCGTGGATTTTTGGGCCCCCTGGTGCGGTCCCTGCCGCTCCTTCGCCCCGGTCTACGACAAGGTTTCGGCCGACTTCGGCGACATCGTGTTTGCCAAGGTCAACACCGAGGACGAGCAGGAAATAGCCGCCCATTTCCAGATCCGTTCCATCCCCACGCTGATGATCTTCCGTGAACAGGTCATCGTCTATGCGCAGGCGGGCGCCCTGCCGGAGGGGCGCTTCCGGGACCTGATCAGCAAGGCCCAGAGCATCGACATGGTCGAAGCCAAGCGCCAGATCGCCGCGGCCCAGAGTGCGAATGATGAGGCCGGTGGTCCGCCGTCCGGCCCCGGCTGACGGCCGGGGCCAGGCCCGGCGCACCGGCCCGGCCGCCATGAGGCGCCCCGCCCGTCAGGCTGCCGCCCGCCCGTCGCCCGCCGCTTGGCACTGGTCCGCGCCGGTCTGGTCCGCCCGCCCGCGCCCCGCGGGCGTACTGCCCGCTGCGCGCTAGCGATGCAGACCCTGCGCTGTCCTGCGCGGCGTTCCGGCGACCTCCTCGGTCTGGCGTCCGGGGGCCCCACCGTTGGCGACCTGATGAGCCTGTGCGAGGAGAATTTCGTCCTCTTGGGCCGCCTCGCCCCGCACCTTAAGGAGCAGCGGGAGGTCGCGGTCTCCCGCCGCAAGGGCTGCGTCGACCTGTTTCTGGTCGTCGCGGAGCAATCGCGTTACACCAGCCTGATCAGGCTCACCCACTTCTTCCCCGGCACCGACCCCGGGCCGGCGTCCGGCCTGGACACTGCGGCCCGCGACAGGGACCGGACCGGGCCACGGGCCGACCCGGATGCCCGGCTGCGGATCTATCACGATGCCCGCCAAGTGGAGGTCCTCGATCTGCGCCAGACCGTGCTGCCCCTGCGGACGGACTATCAACGCCCGGCCCTGGAGGCCAAGTGGCGGGTGAACCTGTTCCTCGGTAAGTGGCTGACCTTCTGCCTTCAACAGGGGCACCGCTTCGGCCCTGGCGCCGTGCCGCTGCCCATGGGCGGTGACCTGATCGACACCCTGACCTGAGCGCATCGTCACGGGCGCGCCAGTGTCGCCAGGCGCCCCTGATTGGTTTGGAGGTCGCGTACCGCCTCTGCGATCAGGCGGGCACTGAGCCGGGTGAAGGCGGTGACCATCGCGTCCGGGGTGCCGCCCGCCAGCGGCTCCTCGCCGCGGTAGGTGCGGCTGACCATGGCGCCGCGGTTGTCCGCCCGCACCAGGGCCAGGTGCAGGGTGGCGGCCACCCGCGGGGGTTGGTCGGTCGGCAGGTGTTCAAAGCGCTCCAATTCGCCGCCGAGCAAAAAGTCCGCGCGCGCCCGCTCGGTCGGGACCACCACGAACTCGAACACCTGCGCCGTCCGCAGGGCGGCAACCAGGGCGCGGGCCAGGGCACTGGTGGGCGGTTCCTCCCAGAGCAGGTCCTCATAGCGCTGGGTGATCAGCGGGTCGGCGCGGGTGCGGAAGACGATCTGACGGGCGCCGAGAAAGCCGCGGGCGGACAGGTCGTTGACCAGTAGGATACCCGGGGTCGGGCGGCCGCCCGGACCCACCAGGGGCGCCGGGTCCAGGCGATAGAAGCGGTCCGCGCGCAGCGGTGTCGCCGACCCGCAACCCGCAAGTCCGGCCACGGCGAGCAGCAGGGCCAGGAGGAGCGGGGCCGGGCAGGCAGCGCGGTAACGGCCATGTACTGTCTTGGCCACCCCGGCGCATGAAAGGGCCGCCGTAGGGGCGGGTTTTAAACCCGCCCCTACGTGGTTGCATCGCGGCGGGACCTGGCCACCACGGATGAGCCCGGCCTGGCTTTCACGGTGCAGCCGGCGCGCGATCGTCACTTGAACCACGGTGCCTGCTCCTCGACCTTACGGCCCTTGATGATGACCGCCGGGTCCTTGCGCAGGTCGCGCGAGAAGCCGGAGAGGTTGCGGCTCAGGTCCTCGAAATTGACGAGGATCGGGGTCAGGGCGGTGTTGAGATCCTGCAACAGGTTCTGGGTGTCGTCGAGCGTGCGCTGCAGGCCCGGTTTGTTGTCGCTCACCAGCACGCGCAGCTCGCGCGCCAGTTCGCCGTATTGGCGGGCCGCACCCCGGACCTCCTCGGTGCCGCCGCCGAGCTTGCCGGAGACCGCCGTGAGATCCTTGGATAGGGTCTGGAACGAGTCCAGGATGGCGGCGATCTTCTTGGGGTCGAGCGATGAGTCGAGATTGGCACTGAGCCGCTGCAGGCTCTCGAAGGCCCCCGCCAGGCGGTCGCGGTTGCCGGCCTGGTCATTGCCGGTGCCGAGCAGGGTCTCGATGGTCTCGATCTGCGCCTTGATGCTCGCCAGGGCCGGGGCGATGGTCTCTTTGACCACGCTGTCGAGTGAGCGGGTCAGTTCATTGAGCTTGGCCATCAGGTCCGGTTCCCGCGCCCGGGTCATGATCTCATCCCCATCGCGCAGCGTCGTCGGCCGGTCGCTGGGGCGGATCAGGATGGCCTCGCCCTGGAGCAGGCCCGGCGAGCCGAGTTGCGCCAGGCTGTCGGTGGGCACCGGCCAGTCCCGCTTGATGCGCAGGGTGGCGCGGAAGCAGGGCAGGGCCGGGGAACGCGGCGCGGCGTCGGCGGCGGGCGCCGGGCAGCGTCCGAGCCGCGCGTCCCGCCCGGGGAAGAGCGGGGTGACCCCCTCGACGAGGCCGATCACCTGGCCCTCCTGGATCACCTGGATGCCGTCGCCGAGCCCCGCGGCGTCCAGAAAATAGGCGTGCAGCCGATAGCTCCCGCCGAACAGTCCGGGCATGAGCAGGGCCAGGGCCGCGATGGCGACCGCCGCCATGGCGAGCACGAAGAGCCCGGAGTAGAACAGGTCGCGGTGGCGCTGCCGCGCCTCCCGCTTGCCGGGGGCGCCGATCTCGGGCGGCGAATAGAGTCGTTCCAGGCGGCTCATCGGGGCGTGTTCAGCGGTGATAACAAATCTGGGATCCAGTCGTTAAGTCTCGGTCAACCGAGGATTGAGAGTGGCTCGTCCCGTCGGCCTGACCGGCAGAGCCCCTTTCGCTGACCGATTTCCGCCTTCGGGAGCGGTCCGCCCAGCGAGCGTAGAGTGTAGAGCAGAAACGACGTCGCTTCACGATGCGGCACCGCAAGCCCAGGACAAATCCGGCGCGTTAGGTGCGCCGAAATGCGCCCGCCATGGTCTGCAACCAGTCGGCGCGTGATCGCGCAGAGCCCCTAACCGCCGGCTTCTTACAGTGGGCAACCGCAGTCTTTGTAACCCAATTGTCATGTTTCGTTTAGCCCCAAAGGAAAACCACAAGCCTTACCAAAGAACGGCGGCCAGTCCGGCTTCTTTCCAGGTAGGTCGGCGCGCGCTTGACTCCCGACGGCGGGCGCCCGATACTCTACACTCCAGAAGTAAAGCGCTGCAATTGCTGTTATCCCCCGGTGATACACCCGCCGCGCGTCGAGACCATTGCGGCATCCCGAAGGTTTATACGAAAATGAAGCAGAATCGTGCGTTTCGAGTTAACCAGCCTTCTGTCGCCAGCGAGTTGATCGATGGCGAAGCGGTGATCATGAATCTCGATTCTGGTAACTATTACAGTACGCGCCAGATCGGTGGGCAGCTCTGGAGTTGGATCGCGGAGGGTGTTAGCCAGGGCGAACTCGTATCTCGCTTGATGGTTGACTATGCCGGTGAGGCCGACCTTATGGCCAGCGCCGTCGAGACATTTATCGGCGCTTTACTCGCACACGAATTGATCGTCGAAGCATCTCCATCAGCGGCCCGGATTCAATCGCCGCCAGCCGCAGCAGCGGCGCCGTCGGCATTGGAACGGCCGCCCTTCACGCCGCCGGTGCTCGAGGTGTTTGCCGACATGCGCGATCTCTTGCTACTGGATCCCATCCATGATGTGGCAGAAGTCGGCTGGCCGACGGCCAAGCCCAGCCGTCCGGCGGTGAATTGAACCCGGCAACATCCATGTTGCCCCAAGCCTTCGCGGCAACGCTTACCGAGTCGGCAGGTGCCGGCCTGACGAGCTGGCCGCGTCATGGCGACGACAACGACACACCGGGCCGCACCTAGATGAAAGACCTTGGGGCCCAGATCAGTGCGATAGTGCCTTGCTATAACACGGCGACCTACCTTGCGCAGGCATTGGACAGCATCTTTGCTCAGATACCGGCGCCATGTGAGGTGGTCGTCATCGACGATGGCTCAACCGATGCGAGCGCAGCCATCGCTACCGGTTACGGTGACCCGCGGGTGCGCTGTTATCACCAAAGCAATCAAGGCATCTCTGCCGCACGCAACCGCGGCCTGAGCCTTGCCAGCGGCGCAGTGATTGCGTTCCTGGATGCCGATGACCTGTGGCCGCAGGACAGTTTGGGCGCCAGGCTGCGACGCTTGGAGGCCGCTCCGGACCTCGATGGTGTGTTCGGGCGGGTCGCTTGCTTCATCAGCCCGGAACTGCCGGAGCAGATGCGCAACAGTTGGTTTTGTCCGCCGGGGTCGCAGCCTGGGCGCATGGCGGGCTCGCTGCTGTTGCGGCGGCGTGCCTTTGAATGCGGCGGCACCTTCGATGTGGGATTGCAGGTCGGAGAAGTTATCGATTGGTGCGCGCGCGCGCAGGAACGGGGGATGCGCTTGGCGCCAGTGGACGCGGTGGTATTACATCGCCGTATTCACGGTGCCAACACCACGTTACGAACCCAACGTCTGCAGGCCGACTACCTGCGCGTGCTCCGGGCCACCTTGGAACGTCGTCGCACTGCCGCCGATGGAGTGGAACCGACGGTGCGATGAATGACTACCTGGCCCACCCAGATCGACTGTGGCCGTCCAACGAGCAACGCCTGCTGTTGCGTGCCGCTTTACTCGATGGGGAAGAAGCTGTTGCCGCATTTCAACTCTGGCATCACGGCATCGACCTGGAGGCGGAGTTCGGACGCTCGGCGATGCGGCTGTTGCCCTTGGTGTGCGCCAATTTGCTTCGACTGGGGGTAAATGACCCGCTGCTGGGGCGGCTCAAGGGTGTTTACCGTTTGACCTGGTGCGAAAATCAGCGTCTGTTTCATAAGATGCAACCGGTGCTTGCCTATTTACGCCGGGGCGGAGTGGATCTGCTGCTGCTCAAGGGTGCGCCCCTAGTAGTCAGCTATTACCGCAGCCCTGCCTTGCGGCCGATGACCGATGTCGATCTGGCGGTCCGTCCGGAGCAGTTGGGCCGCGCGCTTGGTCTGCTGGCAGAATTAGGATGGCACGGCATCAAGTCCGCGCCGACGCCGGACGACTTGCGGTACGGCCACGCGCTGCTGTGTACCGACGGCTTCGGCGGTGAGTTGGATCTTCATTACCATTTTCTTCGCGATTGCTTGACTGCCGCGGCCGACCGTTGGTTTTGGTCGGCCGCGGAGCCAGTGGACTTCCTCGGCGTTGACGCGCTGCAACTGGAACCGACCGCCCTGCTGTTCCACACCATTCTGCACGGGGTGCGTTGGAATGAAGAGACGCCGATCCGCTGGATTCCCGATGCCCTGTTTATCATTCGCGAACGCGGTGATGCAATCGACTGGGAGCGGCTGATCGATTTTGCCGCTGCGCAAGAACTGACTCATCGCCTGGCGTTGGGGCTGACATATTTGGGGCGAAACTTTGGGCTCAACCTTCCCGCCCCGGTGTGGTCGCGCTTGCAGCGGTGCCGGTCCGGCCTCCGCGAACGCATCGTTAACACCGCCGTGCTGGGCAATTACTCGCGTTGGTATCGTCATCCGCTCACCAAACAATGGATGATCTTCGCTGATTATTGTGGTGGTACCAAGGCCTGCGGCCCGCTCGATTTCACCGTTGGCTTCTCCCATTACCTGCGGTATCGCTGGCAATTGCGGGGACGCAGTGAGATCCTCCCGGCTGTCTGGCGTGGGCTGTGGCGGCGCTTGAGCGGCACCGGGCGTACCTCCTGATGCTCGGTGTTTTGGCCCGCCTGTTGACCTGGCTTCACATCCGACCAGCAGCAGAGAACAAGGTGGCTTTGGTCGATCGGGATGCCATGCGTCTGTTCGCACACTATTACCGATTTGCCGGGCGGCGTTTGGCGGCCTATGCCCTGGCGGCTTCGGCGCAGTCCCTCCTGGTCCTCCCGATTTTATTCTTGATCCGGCGTGCCTTTGATCAGGCGATTCCCCATGGGGACGTCGCGGCCTTGATCAGGATCGGCCTTGCGATCATTCTGGTACGGGTGCTCTATAGTCTGACCGGCTTGGGCCTCCGGGCTTACATTCTCGACCTGATCAAGCAGGCGGTCGCGCACTTGCGCCGTGATCTGCTGGATCGCCTCTATGCACTGGAGCGGGACTATTTCGGCCATGCCGATCTCGATAAGATGCACGCCCGCATCGTCCTGGACAGCGAACGTTTCGACAACCTCAGCAATCGTCTCTTGTCCAGCATGTTGCCGGCCTTGTTCGGAACTGTGGCCTTGTTCCTGGTGTTGGTAGCACTGAACTGGCGGCTGGTCGCCTTGACCGCCGTGGTGCTCCCGCCCCTGGCCGTTATCGCGCGTCTGGCCGGCAGCTGGGTCAAGCGTGATGTTTACGCCTTTCAGCGCGCCTTCGAGCAGTTCAGCAAGGCGGTGCTGTTCGCCTTGCGACAGATGGACCTGACGCGGCTCAAGGCCTGCGAAGCGATGGAACTCGGGCGTCAGTACCGCGCTGCCGAGACCGTCAGCACGGACGGACGGCGCATGGCCATGAGCTTTGCCATACACGGCCAACTCCAGCGCAATCTGACCGGCTTGGCCGGGATAATGATCCTGGTAGCGGGCGGGTCGGGCGTAGCGGACGGGACTATGACGCTGGGGGATCTGATGGCCTTCTACGTCGCGGCCGGCCTGCTCAACGGACAATTGGATTCACTGATTGGCGGGATGCCCGATCTCATCGCCGGGAGCGAATCGCTGGTGACACTGCGCGGAGTGCTGCGCGACGGACAAGTCGAACCGTATCGAGGCCAGCGGAGGGTGGTTTTCGATGGTGGTCTGATATTGTCGAAGGTCACCTTCGCCTACGGCGCGCACATCATTCTGCGGGACATCGAGTTGCATATCGACCCCGGCTCCAGCAGCGCGATCATCGGACCAAACGGTGCCGGCAAGAGCACCCTGCTCAACCTTTTGGTTGGTTTTAGCAAGCCCCAACAGGGCTGGCTGAGTGCGAGCGGTGTGGTCTATGAGGAACTCGACATGCGGGCCCTGCGCGCGCAAATCGGCGTCGTGATGCAGCATCCGGGTTTCTTTGCCGGGTCGGTCTTGGAGAACATCCGTTACGGTCGCCCTGAGGCAACTCTCGACGCCGTGCGTGACGCTGCCCGGCTGGCGTTGGCGGACGAGATCATCGTCAATCTGCCGGCCGGCTATGACACCGAAATAGGTGAGGGCGGGGTCTTGTTGTCAGGAGGTGAACGCCAGCGTCTTGCCCTTGCGCGTGCGCTTCTGGGCGAGCCCAGGCTGCTGATCCTGGACGAACCAACCAATCATCTGGATAGCGACGCGATCGACCGACTGATGCGTGGATTGTTGCTCGCTCGTGCGCGCCCGGCCATCCTGACCATCAGCCATGACCCGAGCGTCATTGCCTATGCCGAGACCGTCTATCGGCTGGACGGCGGCCGACTCGCGCGGGTCGCCCCGGCTGCCGCGGGATCATGAACCGAGTGTGGAGCCAATCATCGTGAATCGCCCCCAGAGCACCGACATTCCGTCCCAACCGGAGGCCGTTCAACTGGCGTTCTTTGACACAGTCCTGGGTTCCGCATTGCGGGCGGAAGGCTGCGCCGGCGCTATCGAGCGACATCTCGATCTTGCTGGCACGCTGATACGCGTGGTGTACGCCGGCGAGGGGCTGTGTTCCGCTTTCAGTCCGGCGCTTGCTCATCTTGAAGTCGACCCGGTGCGTTCGCCGGATGTCAGTTTCCATGTCTGGGACAGTGCGTTGGCCGGCGTTGCCATGCCGCCGCCGCCTTTTCCGCGCCATTGCCTTACTGACCGGGGTGACATCTGGGGGATGAACAGCCGCCGCATCCGGAGCGCGTTCCACTGGAGCGAATCCTCGGTCAATCTGATGGATCTGGAGCGCGGGATCGGCATCTACTGGGTACAAGACCAGAAGTTGCTGCCTTATTGGTGCCATGCCTCGCCCTTGCGCACGTTGTTCCATTGGTGGATGACGCATAACGGGCTGCAACTGCTGCACGCCGCCGCCGTGGGTGATGAGCATGGTGCCTTGCTCGTCACCGGCAAGGGCGGGGTGGGGAAATCCACGACGGCCCTGGCGTGCCTGACCGGCGGGATGCGCTATCTGGCCGATGATTACCTGGTAGTCGGGTTCGACCCGGAGCCGCGCGTCTATAGTCTGTATGCCACGGCGAAAATGGAGCCAAGCCAACTGGAGCGGTTCCCCGAGTTTGAACCGTTGCTGACCAACCGGCCCTATCTTGACGCTGAAAAAGCCGTGGTACAGTTGTGGCCTGCGTATCGTGACCGCCTGGTTCGCTCTATGCCCCTCAAGGCGTTAGCTACGCCACGCTTCGCCGGGGAGGGCAATACCTCGTTCGGCCGGGTATCGACTATCGTCCTGCAACGGGCCGCCGCGTTCACCACGCTGTCGCAACTGCCACATTCTGGACATTGTAATTACGTCTTTATCGCGCGGTTGGCAAGCCGGTTGCCCGGTCTGGAGATTGCTTTGGGTTGGGACCTCGCCACCATACCCGCGGCCATACGCGACCTGCTGCGGCTTCCGTCAGAGGACCTCGCGGCCTTGGCCTTACCGAGCGCCCCGCCGCAGGATCAAGCTTCGCGTCCGCTGATTAGCGTGGTCATCCCGATCTATAATGGCGCGGCGTTTCTCCGTGAGGCGGTCGCCAACGTGCTGGCGCAGAACTATCCAGCCGTGGAAATCATCGTGGTGGACGATGGCTCCACGGATGCCATTGATGAGGCCGTGGCGCAACTGCCGGTGGACGTCCGCTTCTTCCGTCAAGCCAACTCAGGGGCCGCCGCGGCGCGCAACCGCGGTATTAAGGATACGTCGGGAGAGTTCATCGCCTTTCTGGATGTCGATGACCTCTGGCCGGACGGCAATCTGGTCCTGCTTACGGACCTGCTTGGCGGTCGCCCGGACCTGGATTTCATCCACGGCTATGCACAGCTGATGGTCTATAATGACGCGACCTGCGCTTTCGAGTACGTCGGTAATCCGCGGGAGTCTTTCCCCTACTATATCGGCGCTGGCTTGTACCGGCGCCGGGCGTTTGAGGCGATCGGTTTATTCGATACGGAATTGCGTTTCGCGGAGGATACTGACTGGTTTAACCGCGCCGCCGAGCAGCAAACCCCCAGCGAGCGTTTGGACATGGTGACGCTGCATGTGCGCCGCCATGATGCTAATATGACGGCGGGTAAGTCGATGGTGGAACTCAACGCCCTGCGGGTGTTCAAAAAGGCGCTGGATCGGCGCCGCGCCGCGGCGTATCCGGATCAGTCCGAGGGGCGCTGAGGTCGTGGTACTAAGAGAGATTCTGGGGAGGCTCGGGGTCCGTCCGTGGTATGACTCTCGACGCGCGATACCTGGCGTCGTCCGGCCCCGCACCATCCTGATGACCGGGGCGGCCGGCAGGATCGCAAGTCAAATCCGCCCCTTATTGGCACGAGCCTATCCGCGGGTTCGCCTGACGGATTGCCAGGCAATCACGGAGTTGGCAAAGAACGAGGAATTCCAACCGGCCGACCTGACCGATCGGGATTCGATCGAACGGGTGGTCGCAGGCGTGGAAGGAATCATCCATCTCGGCGGAATCGCCGGCGAAGCGGCATTCGACCAACTGCTTGCCGTCAATGTGTCCGGTACCATCAATTTGTTCGAGTCGGCGCGCCGACACGGGGTGTCGCGAATCGTCTTCGCCAGTACCTTGCATGTCCTTGGTTTCTATGATAGGACGCAGATCATCTCACCGGACAGCGCGCCTCGGCCCGATAGCCGCTACGCCGTCAGTAAGCTGTTCGGCGAGAATTTGGGTCGGCTCTATGCTGATAAATATGGGATGCGGGTCTGTTGCCTGCGTATCGGCCATGCCGTGGCGACTCGCGCCGAGGCCGAGCCCGACATCTGGATCGGACCCCTGGATCTGGTTGCGTTGATCCGGATCGGTCTGGAACATCCGGATTTACGGTTTGAAGTGCTTCACGCCGTTGCCCAGTACACCGGCTCTGATATTGGTCAGGATCGTGCCAGGCGCATTTACGGTTGGGTGTGTCGTGAAGCGGGTGGGGATTATGGCGCCGCGCAGTCGGAAGTCACCCGGTGGTTTCCTGGAGACGCGATAGCACGGCGTGTGCGCGGTGGGGTCTTTGCCAGCACCGATGCCCTTCGCTGAATCAGTCGTAGGGGGCTGCATCAGACGCGCCGGGTGCAGCCTACCGGGAGACGGGTTGCGGTGGAGTCGGCGCGACGCGCTCGGCAGATACTCAACCCAGATGAAAAGTGTTTTATGCGAGGTGAAGTCATGAAGAGGGTCGGGCTCGTCAGTATCATTATTCCCGTCTTCAACGGTGAAGAATTTCTCGCTGCCGCGCTCGCCAGCATCCGCGAACAGGATTACGCATCGAGTGAAATCATCGTGGTGGATGATGGCTCGACGGACGGCACGGGGAAACTTGTTCGCGGCCTGGGTACTGACATCTGCTACCTTTACCAGGGCAATGCTGGCCCGGCGGCGGCCCGTAACCGTGGTTTGGCGGCGGCGCAGGGTGATTTGATCGCTTTTCTGGACGCCGATGACTGGTGGCCCTACGATAGCCTCAGCCGCCGCGTATCCTGCCTAGTCGATGATCCGCAACGCAGTGGTGTCATTGGCTATACGCAATTGATGATTGGTGCCGGGAGCGCTGCCCCGGTGGGAGACTATAGCCCCTGGGGCGCACCCCAGGCGACCCTGAATCTGGGCGGTGTGCTGATTCAGCACAATGCGTTTTCCCGGGTCGGTGGTTTTGACGAGACGCAAGCCTACGCCGAAGATGCCGAGTGGCTGTTGCGCGCCCGTGAGGCGGGCCTGCGCTTCGCTGTTCAGCGCACGGTGACACTGATGGCGCGTCGGCATTCCGGCAACATGACCAATCGGCTGGCGCCCAGTCTGCGCTTTCTGGCCCAGGCCCTGCATCATTCGCTCGCGCGGCGGCGGGCGGCGGCGAATCTGGCGCTGGCTGATTTCGAGGAGTGCCGCTGATGAAGACACTGTGGCTGATCCCGTCCTTTTGGCCGACGCGCGGTGGGATCGAGACTGCCGGTTTGCTGCTTGGGAAGGGCTTGCAGGCTAAAGGCCACGAATTGCTGATTATCACCGATGAGGGAGACCCCGCGGCGGCAGCGGAAGAGACGGTGGCGGGACTGCCCGTCATTCGGCTGCCAGTCTATCGGGCACTGGTCGCGGCCAGCCCGGCCGCGCTCCTGAGGGTCGCGCAGCGCCTGACGGCATTGGCGGCAGCGTTCAGGCCCGATTTGGTTCATTTGCATCTGGTGGGGCCTGCGCCCATGGGTTTGTTCGCCTTGCGGCTGCGCGAAACCTTGGGAGTGCCGCTGCTGTTGACTGTGCATGACGATGTGCAGGGGTTGCGGGCGGGGGCGAGTACCGTGTTGGGGCGCTGCTTTGAGGCAGCCGACTGGGTTACGACCCTGTCGCAGACCTTTATGACGGATGTGTTGGGCTTGGCGCCGCATCTGACGGAGCGCGTTTCGATCATCTATCCCGGGCTGGTGGGCCCGGCGCGGGAGGCGAGGTCGTTGCGGGCGCCAGTACCGGAGTTTCTGTGCCTGGGGCGGGTGTCGCACGAGAAGGGCCTGGACCTGGTCTTGACGGCCTTTGCCCAAGTGGTGCAAACGCATGCTACCACGCGGCTGATCATCGCCGGTGATGGGCCAACTCGTCACTTGCTGGAGCGTCAGGCGTGGGAGTTGGAGGTGAGCGAGCGGGTGACCTTCGCCGGAATGGTAACCGATGAGGAACGGGCCGAGTTGTTCGGGCGAGCGCTGGCAGTGGTGATGCCCTCGCGTCATCGAGAAGGTTTTGGACTGGTGGCGCTGGAGGCGGCGCAACACGGGCGGGCGGTGATCGCCGCCAGAGCGGGGGCTTTGAGCGAAGCAGTATCATTGCTGGGCAACGGCCTACTCATCGCGCAAGAAGATGCAGGAGCACTTTCCGCCGCCATGACGCAACTGCTGTTGCATCCAGACGATGCGCAACGGATGGGGGCGGCGGGGCAGGCACAGGCGGCCCTTCTTTTCAGCCAGGAGGCGTGTGCTGCCAAGTACAGTGCCTTGTATGTCAAACTCAGACAATCACCTGCGATCGATGCCCATTCGGGCTAAGATCGTCCTTGCGACCCTGTTGCGTCCTTCACCGCGGAGACTCTGGTCCACGTCATGAGCAAGCCACACCCGTTACTCGTCTCCCGGACGCTGGATAGCCTCGACAGCCTGGGCAAGGTGGTCACGGCGCGCGACGCGGTGCGCCTGATCGAGCGCGGCGACACCCTGGCGACCGGGGGCTTCGTCGGCATCGGCTTTGCCGAGGGCCTGGCCGTGGCCCTGGAGGAGCGCTTCCTGGAGACCGGAGAGCCGCGGGACCTGACCCTGATGTACGCGGCCGGGCAGGGCGACGGGGGTGAGCGTGGACTCAACCACCTGGCCCACGAGGGGCTGCTGCGGCGCATCATCGGCGGTCATTGGGGCCTGGCCCCCAAGCTCGGTAAGTTGGCGACGGGCAACCGGATCGAGGCCTACAACCTGCCGCAGGGGGTCATCTCGCACTGGTTTCGGGACGTGGCGGCCAAGCGTCCGGGGGTGTTCTCGCGCATCGGGCTCGGCACCTTCGTGGACCCCCGTCACGGGGGCGGCAAGCTCAATGCCCGTACCACGCAGGACATCGTGGAACTGGTGACCCTCCAGGGCCAGGAATACCTGTTCTACCCCAGCCGGCCGGTGGATGTGGCGCTCCTGCGCGGGACCACTGGGGATTCGGACGGCAACATCACGATGGAGAAGGAGGCCCTGTTCCTGGAGGCCCTGGCGATTGCGACCGCCGCGCACAATTCCGGCGGCCTGGTCATCGTGCAGGTGGAGCGCATCGCCGAGCGCGGCACCCTGCCGGCCAAGTCGGTGAAGATCCCCGGGGTGCTGGTCGACTGCGTGGTGCTGGCGCAGGCCCCGGAGTATCACATGCAGACCTTTGCCACGCCCTATGACGCCGCCTTTGCGAGTGAACTGCGCGCGCCCATGCGCTCCGTCGCCCCCATGCCGCTGGACCCCCGCAAGATCATCGCGCGGCGCGCCGCCTGTGAGCTCAAGCCCAACAGTGTGGTGAACCTGGGGATCGGGATGCCGGAGGGGGTGGCCAATGTGGCCCACGAGGAGCGCATCCTGGAACTGCTGACGCTGACCACCGAGCCCGGGACCATCGGCGGCCTGCCTGCCGGGGGCCTGAACTTCGGTGCCGCCCGCAATGCCCAGGCGATCATCGACCAGCCGGCCCAGTTCGATTTCTACGACGGCGGGGGGCTGGATCTCGCGTGCCTGGGCATGGCCCAGACCGATCGGGAGGGCAACGTCAACGTCAGCAAGTTCGGCAGCAAGCTGGCGGGGGCCGGGGGCTTCATCAACATCAGCCAGAGCGCCAAGACGCTGGTATTCGTGGGCACCTTCAGCGCCGGCAAGTGCCGGCTCGCGGTGGCCGACGGGTGCCTGGAGATCATCGAGGACGGACCCGCTGCCAAGTTCGTTGAGGCGGTCGAGCACCGCACCTACAGCGGTCGCTACGCCGTCGCCAAGGGGCAGCCGGTGCTCTATGTGACTGAGCGCTGTGTCTTTCGCCTGCGCCCGGACGGGCTGGAACTGATCGAGATTGCCCCGGGGGTGGATCTGGAGCGCGACATCCTGGCGCGCATGGCCTTCCGGCCCATCATGGACGCACCGCCCCGCCTGATGGACGCGCGCATCTTCCGCCACCCCTCGATGGGGTTGCGTGCGGACCTGCTGGAGATCCCGTTGGACGAGCGCCTGACCTACGACCCGCGCTCACACCGGTTCTTCGTCAACTTCGAGCGCCTGGCGATCAAGACCGAGGACGACATCGCGGCGGTGCGCACGGCGGTCGTGGCCAAGCTGAGCCCGGTCGGCGGCAAGGTGGACGTGATCCTCAACTATGACCACTTCAGCATCCGCCCGGACCTGGAAGAGGCCTATATCGCGATGGTGAAGGACCTGGCCGGGCGCTTCTACGCGGGGGTGACCCGCTACACCACCAGCACCTTCCTGCGCATGAAGCTCGGCCGTGCCTTGGCCGAGCGGCCCGCGGCCCCGCACATCTACGAGAGCGAGGAGGAGGCGCGGGCGCAATTGCACGAGGGCAGCGGGTGACGGGTCGGAGTCGATCAGACGCCGACACGGGCCTTGATCACAAATCGGGCCACTAGCCCTTGCGGCAGCCCGTCGCGGCCGGGGCCGCTCCTACGCCGGAGGAGCGGCCCCGTCCGGTCGGCAACATCGGTGCCGGGCGGGTCCGGAAACCCGCCCGGCAGGGGATCAGGTCTTGGTGACCTTCTTCATCATGTCCTGCAGCTCGACCAGGCCCTCGTTCATCCGCGACTGGATGATCTCCAGCGAGTCGGTGTTGGACTTGGTCATGACGTCGGCCAGTTCCTTCACGTTGGCGAAGGCCTTCTCGAACGCCTGCTTGGCGAGCTCCGCCTGCTTTTCGGTCAGTTCCTTGGCGTCCTTGACGGAGGACAGCTCGGAGGTCGCCAGGCGCATCTGCTCGAGTGCGTCCTTGACGATCTCGGTCTGCCGCTGGATCAGCGCCTGCGCGCCCTCACTGGCCGCCCGGGTGGCCGCCGTTACCGCCTCCACGTTCTTGCGGTAGGCCGCCATCATCGCGTCCATGTCCAGGCCCGGGATCTGCAACTGCTTGAACATGTTCTCGAAATCGGTGAAGGGGTTCTTGGTTTCGCTCATCTCTCGGTTCTCCTCTGCTCTTGTGGCTTGCCGCGTACAATGGCGACAAACGCGGACTCTATGTGAGCGACGGGACCAGGGTCAAATCAGAATCGTCGAGCGGCCGTCCGGGGGCCGGCCCGAACCCCGGTCGGGGGCGCGGAAAACGGCGGTGCTTGGCGGTTTCGGCCGCAGGCTTTACGATCGTCACCCTTGGCCAACAATTTCCGTCCCCCTGACCCGGGGCGGCCTGACCACCACCACTAAGTCAAACACGAAACGAGGAGAAAATCAGTGAGTAGAGATGTTGTCGTTCTGAGCGCCGTGCGCTCGCCCATCGGCGCCTTCGGCGGTTCCCTGGCCGATTTCGAGGCCAGCGACCTGGCCGGCATCGTGATGAAGGAGGCGGTCGCCCGCTCCGGGGTCGATCCCAAGCTGATCAGCTACGTGACCGTCGGCAACATCATCCCGACCGATTCGCGCTACGGCTATGTTTCGCGCGTGTCCTCCATCCAGGCCGGGCTACCGATCGAGTCGGTCGCCATGGGGGTGTCGCGGCTGTGCGGCTCCGGGCTCCAGGGCATCGTCACCACCGCCCAGAACATCATGCTGGGCGACGCCGATTACGGCATCGGCGGCGGTGTCGAGGTCATGTCCAAGGGCGCCTACATGCTGCCCGCGCTGCGCTCCGGCGCCCGCATGGGCGACACTACGGCGCTCGACTCCATGGTCGCCGTCCTGACCGACCCCTTCGGTGTCGGCCATATGGGTATCACCGCCGAGAACCTCGCCGTCAAGTACGGGATCACCCGCGAGGCGCAGGACGCCTTCGCCGTGGAGTCTCAGCGCCGCGCCGCGGCCGCCATTGCCGGTGGTTATTTCAAGTCCCAGATCCTGCCGATCGTCAAGCAGACCCGCAAGGGTGAGGTGGTGTTCGACACCGACGAGCATCCGCGCGCCGGCGTCACCCTGGAGGCCCTGGCCAAGATGAAGCCGGCCTTCAAGAAGGACGGCTGCGTCACCGCCGGCAATGCCTCCGGCATCAACGACGGCGCCGCCTTCTTCGTGCTGGCCGCCGCCGAGGTCGCCGCCAAGGCCGGTTATAAGCCCATGGCCCGGCTGGTCTCCTATGCCGTGGCCGGGGTACCGCATGAGACCATGGGCGAGGGTCCGATCCCGTCGACCCGCCTGGCCCTGAAGAAGGCCGGCCTGACGCTGGGCCAGATGGACGTCATCGAGTCCAACGAGGCCTTCGCCGCCCAGGCCCTCTCCGTGGCCAAGGAACTCGAACTGGACCCGGCCAAGACCAACCCGAACGGCGGGGCCATCGCCCTGGGCCACCCGGTGAGTTGCACCGGCGCCTTCATCGCGACCAAGGCTATCTACGAACTGCATCGCACCGGCGGCAAGTACGCCCTGGTGACCATGTGCATCGGCGGCGGTCAGGGCATCGCAGCGATCTTCGAGCGGATGGGCTGATTGTAGTGCCGCCGCGGCGCTCGGGCCTTGGCCCAGGCGCCGCGGCAGCGTTCCTCATGCCGGACGGGCATTCGCGCCGTCCACTTTAATCTCGGCTCGTGCCGGATGGGGCATCCGCCCCGTCCCGACCACTAACCACTGCCCATTGCCCGCTGCTTCGAGCAAGATGGCGGATCGCCCGCGCGGGCATCCGCCCTACGGCCTGCCGGTCAAAACATAGCGCAGATCGAGCCGCTGCGGCAGAGCCGCAGTGAGGGCCGCCGGGGACCCGTCGAAAATGAGCCGCCCGCGCTCCAGCACCGCGACCTGGTCGCAGCCGTCGCCCAGGGCGTCCGCCCGGTTGTCGGTGGCGATCAGGGTCAGGGGGCGATTGCCCCGCTGCGCCCGCAGGACCTCCAGGGTGTCACGCACGGCGGCCGGGTCCAGCCCGTCGCTGAGTCCGTCCCACACCAGCAGATCCGGCCGGTGAATCAGGGCCCGGGCCAGTTCGACCTGGCGGCGTTGTCCCAATGAGAGCGAGCGGGGCGGGTGATTCTCCAGCCCGTCCAGGCGCAGCGTGGCGATGACCAGCCGGGCGGCCCGCGCCAGTTGCGCCCGCCCGCCGGGTCGGGCGCGCAGCGGCAGGACCAGGTTCTCGATG
>Ga0247837_1003059_pt1 | contig 30117 bp, 22 predicted proteins | sample LaCtaG_2_FD_187115 | JGI IMG/M metagenome (GOLD analysis project Ga0247837, IMG submission 187115) | Freshwater microbial communities from meromictic Lake La Cruz, Castile-La Mancha, Spain - LaCruzMarch2015_14.5m | ecosystem: Environmental > Aquatic > Freshwater > Lake | place: Spain: Castile-La...
ATCCAGCAAAATTCCAAACTCTGGAAAGAAGAACGTTCAAAGCCTGAACTAGAAACGTCACAAGGTCAAGATCTACGCTCAGTGGGTATTACTCCTGCTGGTTTAGAAAGCGATGTATCAATGGGTCAAGAGATGGCAAATATCACACCAGCAGGTCAAGAAGGTGCTCCTGGTGCAGCACCAGGTGGTACAATTGGAAATACTCCAGCAGCTCAGCCTCCAGGGGCAGGTGCACCAATTCCGGGTGCTGCATAAATATATCATGATCCTCAACGAGCTTTACGAACGTAGTCCCAGCGCATATCAAGATGTAGCAGCTGATAACACTCAGCCTCACCTTGGACAATTGCGCAAGACCAAGCTCACACTCATGCAATTGAATAAATTGCGAAGAATGAATGATACCAGAACTTTTGAGTATAATGAAAAGCTAAAAGACATTAGAACTCAATATGCACCGCCAGCAGCTCCAGCAGCGTAATATTTTTGTCTTAATTGACAAAAAATCAGTCATAACTGGCATATTTTTCTCTTAAATTGTAAATATAGATATACATTTTGCCGGGTGGCAAAATTAACGAATATCTATAGGAGCCAGTTAAATGAGTAAAAATCAGTTTGAAAAGTTGATTGAATATGTGATCAACGATGAAGATGCAAAAGCCAAAGAACTTTTTCATCAAATTGTAGTCGCCAAGAGTCGTCAGATCTATGAAAACATCATGCAGGATGAAGAATTAGAAGAAGACAATGCCATGGGTGAAGAGCCTGACGAAGTTGACATGGGCATGAGCGAAGGTGACGAATTGGGTGGAAGTCAAAGCGGCGACATGATTGACGATGTAGAGACTGAAGAGTCTGGCATGATGGAGGCCGACGACGATGTAGAGTTTGATGATGAAGCAGAAGACGACGGTGAAGACTTGACTCGCGACATGGAAGACGAGCACGACATGGGCGACGACGAAGCTGCTACAAAAAGCGATGTAATGGATCTAGCTGACAAGTTAGACGACCTCATGGCTGAATTTGAGCAAATGATGGACGGCGGCAATGACATGGGCGATGACGATATGGACGGCGGCATGGGCGATGACATGGACGACATTGAAATTGATGCTGACGAATTTGAAACCGAAGGCATGATGGAAAATGTTGATCTCAAAGCTGCTCCAAAACCAGTGACTTCTGAGCCAGCAGGCACTAACACCAAGTCTACAACTGCATTTAACAGCGGAGCAACCGGTATGGCAGCTCACCCTGTGCGAGCAGGCAAGAACGAAGGTGGTCACCACGACACTGCTGCTTACAAGAACACTACTAAAGATCTAATTGGCAAAGTTGGTAACTCACCTGCACAAGCCAAACAAGATTTGAAGCCTGCAACCAAGCCACACTTGGGTCAAGCTGCTGGTGTGAACACACGCACACCATTTCCACATGGCAAGTAATCTGCAATGAAATACTTACAGGAACATCTAAACTTCAACCAAGCCAAGATTCGCGTGTTGGTTGAAGATGGTCCTGACGGCGCAGGAAAAACATTGTATATGGAAGGTATATGTATTGAAGGCGGAGTAAAGAATGCCAACGAACGTGTATATCCTGTAAATGAAATTGGCAAAGCTGTTCACAGTATTAATGAACAACTGCGCGAAGGTTATTCAGTGCTGGGTGAAGTAGATCACCCTGAAGATTTAAAAATCAACCTAGACAGAGTCAGTCACTGCATTGAAAAAATGTGGATGGATGGCCCTGCTGGTTACGGTAAATTAAAAATATTACCTACACCAATGGGACAACTGGTCAAGACCATGTTGGATTCAGGTGTAAAACTCGGAGTTTCGAGCCGTGGTTCCGGTAACGTGAACGAAGGCAACGGACATGTCAGTGACTTTGAAATAGTCACTGTAGATATTGTTGCTCAGCCCAGTGCCCCGCATGCATATCCTCGTGCAATTTATGAAGGACTTCGTAATATGAAGTACGGTCATAAAGTGTTAGAGATTGCCAAGGACGCAGGACAGAACAGCAAGGTACAGAGATACTTGCGTGAGGAAGTAAAACGCCTTATTCAAGATCTCAAAATTAAGGAGTAAAGCATGCTAGATGCAATCAAACCATTGCTAGATAGCGGCCTGATCAATGAAGACGTCAGTCGAGAACTCAACGAAGCTTGGGAATCTAAACTAACAGAAGCACGTGAACAGGTTAGAGTAGAACTACGTGAAGAGTTTGCTCAACGCTACGAGCACGATAAGACAGTGATGGTTGAAGCCTTAGACAAGATGATGACAGAAGGTCTCACTGGTGAACTTGTTGAGTTTGCCCAAGAGAAAGCTGCCCTGCGTGAAGATCGCGTGAAGTTTCAAACCAAGATGAAAGAAAGTGCTGTGAAATTTAACAATTTCATGGTAACAAAATTATCTGAAGAAATCAGCGAACTTCGCCGGGACCGCAAGCAGCACAATGAAGGACTAGAAAAACTAGAACACTTCATGGTGCATGCATTGGCTCGCGAGATCCAAGAATTTGCCCAAGACAAACGTGATGTAGTGGAAACTAAAGTACGTTTGGTGCGTGAAGCACGTGGCAAGTTGGAAAATCTCAAAGCACGTTTTGTAAAAGAAAGTGCTGAAAAAATGAGCCGAGCTGTTAGCCATCACTTGAAGGCTGAACTTAGTCAGTTACATGAAGACATCCAAACTGCTCGCGAGAACAGCTTTGGTCGTCGTATCTTTGAAGCGTATGCTGCGGAATTTGGTGCAACTCATCTCAATGAGAAAGCCGAAGTTCGCAAGTTGCAAAACATCATTGCCAACAGAGAACATCAACTGTCCGAGGCCATTAAACTCAGCCACAAGGCGAAAGTCTTGGTTGAGTCCAAGGAACGTGAAATACGTGTGATCCGTGAATCCAATGTGCGTCAAAACACATTAGACGATCTGCTGTCTCCTCTTAACGAAGAGAAGCGTGAAGTCATGCGTAATTTACTCGAAAGCGTTCAGACACCTCGTCTGAAAAATGCTTTTGAAAAGTATCTACCAGCAGTATTAGCTGAAGGCAAGTCTGTGAAAGCCCGCCAGGTGATTTCAGAACATGTGTCAGAAGTAACTGGTAATAAAACTGCTCCACGTCACGATGAAGATAATGCTGACAACAGCAATGTTATCGAGATCAAGCGTCTGGCAGGGCTTTAATTTAAAGGAGACTTAAATGTCACAACAACTATTAGAAGGCCGCTGGGATGAAACCAAAGAAGCCCTTCTTGAAGGCCTAAAAGGCAACAAGCGTACCAGCATGAACGTGATCCTGGAGAACACACGCAAGTATTTGAAAGAAAATGCAAGCAGTGGTTCTACTGGTTCTGGCAACATTGCCACACTTAACCGTGTGATTCTGCCAGTTATCCGTCGTGTTATGCCAACCGTTATTGCTAACGAGTTGGTTGGCGTTCAGCCAATGACCGGTCCTGTTGGCCAGATCCACACCCTGCGTGTGCGTTATGCTAACACAATGAACGACACCAGCACTGCTCAAACCAGTACTGCTGCCGGCCAGGAAGCATTGAGCCCATTCTTGATCGCTCAAGCATATTCTTCAGCATCTAGCGTCACAGCTGGTGTTGTTGATCCAACACAAACTATCTACAGTGGCGCTAACACATCAGTGCTTGAAGGTTCCGGCGGTCGTCAGATCTCTGTGCAAATCTTGAAGCAAGCTGTTGAAGCTAAAACTCGTAAGTTGCAAGCTCGTTGGACATTTGAAGCTGCTCAAGACGCTCAAGCAATGCATGGTATCGACGTAGAAGCCGAAATCATGGCTGCTTTGGCACAAGAGATCACAGCTGAGATTGACCAAGAGATCCTGTTGAGCCTGCGCTCATTGGCCACAACTGAGTACACATACAACCAAGCTACTGTATCTGGTACAGCTACATTTGTTGGTGACGAACACGCCGCTTTGGCAGTTCTGATCAACCGTGTTGCTAACTTGATCGCCCAACGTACACGTCGTGGCGCTGGTAACTATGCTGTGGTTAGCTCTGCTGCTCTTACAGTTCTGCAAAGTGCTACAACCAGCGCATTTGCACGTACTACAGAAGGCACTTTTGAAGCACCTACAAACACCAAGTTTGTTGGTACTCTGAACGGCGCAATGCGTGTGTTTGTTGATAGCTATGCTAGCGATACTACACCTGTATTGGTTGGCTACAAAGGTAGTTCAGAAGCTGATGCTCCTGCATTCTACTGCCCTTACATCCCCTTGATGAGCTCAGGCGTTGTATTGGATCCAACTACATTTGAACCAGTGGTCAGCTTTATGACAAGATATGGCTTCATTGAATTGACCAACACTGCATCATCTTTCGGTAATGCGGGCGATTATGTCGGGGAGATAGCGGTGAGTAATTTGTCGTTCTCGTGATCGACTTGTTGCTTTGCAACTCATAAAAAACGCCCTTTGGGGCGTTTTTTGTTGACTAAAATATCTAAAAATGTTACTATTATTAGGAGATATAATTGTATCAAACTAAATAACAATATGAAACCTTATACCTATCTAATCAAACATCGACCTTCTGGTAAAGTATACTATGGATATCGTTCTGCTAATAAGACAAAACCAGCTGACGATCTCTGGAAAATATATTTTACTAGCAGTCCTAAAGTTCAGCAGTTGATTGAAGAAACTGGCGCAGATAGTTTTGATGTAGAAATCCGTAGAGTGTTTGAAACTAAAGAACAAGCAAGCGCCTGGGAAACACAAGTTCTAAAACGTTGCAAAGTATTAGAAGATGATCGCTGGATCAATCAAAATATTGCAGGATACATTGTGCCTACTGAGGAAAGCAGAAAGAAGATTAGCGACTATCACAAAGATAAGCCTAAGACGGACGAACATAAACAAAATTTAAGCAACTCACAAAAAGGAAGCAAGCGTCCGTGGTCTAAACAAAATCTTCCAACAGATACTAGTGGCGAAAACAACGGAATGTTTGGCAAGCATCATTCAGACGAAGCTAAGAAAAAAATTGGAGAGAAAAACAGAGTTCACATGCAAGGCGAAAACAATCCTATGCGTAGAGTGGAGTGGACTGACGAGCGACGAAAAGCAATGGGGGATCGTGCTCGAGGTACCAAATGGACCCAAGAAGCAATTGCTGCTCGATCAGAAAAACTGCGAGGTCAAACAAGACCTAAACTCTACTGTGATCACTGTGACAGACACATAGCAGTAGGATGGTTTCACAGACACGGTGATAATTGTCAAAGTATAAATACTGCATGACAACCCCGGGATGGGAAGTTCAAAAAAGCACCCGAAGGTGCTTTTTTGTTGGCCGAGAATTATTGTACCCAAGCTGGTAAATACATCAAAGGAAACTGTAACCATGGCCATTATCAAAACCCCCGGCGCAGGCGTTAGCCCGTACGAAACAACACCAGAAACACCCACAGTGCTTCGTGCAGCGGCTGATGGCTCTACAGTATCTACTGTTGCGGCTACCGCAGACGCTGCAACTGTTGCAGCAACTGCGGCAATTGGTGCCAACACATCAGTTTATGTGAGTGGGCAAGAAGCATTAAACAGTTTGATCACAAGTAATCAACCAGGTGTGTTTGAAGGTGCCAATGTCACAATCAACCTTGAAGAACAAAACTTCAACACTACCAATCAAGTTGTGTCTACCACAAACTATCCTGCAGGTAATACAGGAGAGATTCAATACAATTCAGGTAACAATAGTTTTGCCAGCGATGCTTTTTTAACATATACCAACAGCAATATTATAACACCAGGTATTCGTACCAACAGGTACTTGTATGCCAACGGAGCACCATTCACAGCTGGTGGTAATGCTGCAATTGGTAATTTTGTGTTTGTTGGCGATGACATGACCATCAGTCATGCCAACAGCGCATTAAACATAAACAGCAACGGAACTGGTAATATAAATGTCACTGCAAATAGTAAAACATGGACCTTTGCCGCAGATGGTAATCTAACATTGCCCAACGCTGACGCTAGTGGTTTTGGTAAAATTTATTTTGAAGAAAATAGTAGTACCATAACCTTTGGGCTGGATGATAACGGTAGCGGTCGAACTTACGGATTTGCCTGGACTGGTATAACCATGCCCAATGGTGCTTCACTGAAAGACACCGAGAGCAATGCAGTGGCATTTGGTCTAAATACTGGCCAGTCTGGACAAGGCAATAGCGCAGTGGCTATTGGTGACTCAGCCGGTAATGTTGATCAAGGTCAGTTTGCAGTGGCCATGGGCTTTGAGGCTGGTAATAGTATCCAAGGTGAATTTGCAGTGGCCATGGGATATTCGGCCGCGAGCGCCGACCAAGGCAATAACGCAGTGGCTATTGGCAGTTTTGCCGGTTCCACCTTTCAAGGTTTGGTTGCAGTGGCCATTGGTAGCACAGCTGGTTTAACCTCACAAGGTGAGTATGCAGTGGCCATTGGCGCACAAGCGGCCTCAAATGTCCAAGGTAACAACTCAGTGGCCATTGGTACGCAGGCCGGATTTGATACACAAGGTGCTAATTCAATAGCCATTGGTGCCCTTGCAGGTGAAAGTGCTCAAGGCAATAATTCAATCATATTGAATGCTACTGGTAATGCACTGAATCAAACCACAGCCAATTCATTCACAGTCAAACCAGTGAGACAAGGTAATACAGCGAATGCCTTATATTATGATGCATCTAGCGGGGAGATCACATACGCAGCCATTGGCAATGGATTACCCTTGGCCAACGGGACTTCAAACATCAACATTGCCACAGCCAATGGATCACCAACATGGACCTTTAGATCAGATGGTAATTTAACATTGCCCACAGCAGGTAATATTGTGGGTGCTGTCAACATCATTGGCAACGGAACAGGTAATTTAGATATTGTTTCCAACACTAGAAACTGGAGTTTCAAGTCGGATGGTAACCTTGTGTTGCCATTGGCCGGCAATATTGTCAACAATGGCAATGTATGGACCTTTGGCTATGATGGTAATCTAACATTGCCCGGCAATATCATTGGCAATGATACCATATATATTGACAACCGTGATTCGGGCAATACCGCAGACATACAACTCTACTCAGCCGATGACATTACGTTACAGGCCCGTGATCGTGCTATAGGATCTACCAGTGAAGGTGGCGACATTAATATCTTTGCTGGTGATAGTGCTGAAGATAGTGATACTAGCGCCGGTGATGTTATCATTGAAGCCGGTAATGGCGGAGCATCTAATATTGACTTTGGTGGGTCAGGTGGACTTGTTCGTGTAGAGGCTGGACAGGGCGGTGCTGCCTCTGCTAGTTTTTCTGCATTAAATGGTGGTAATCTTACACTTCGTGCAGGCGATGCTGGTAATAACGGTGGCAATATTGATCTAGGTGCGAGCGGCGGTGATGTAATCATAAATGCCGGTGATAGTACGGGCAACGGTAGTCTCGGTGGCACTATCTATCTAACTTCAGGTGCCGCTGATGCAAGCGGATTGGCAGGTAATGTTGTGATTGAAGCCGGTGGCACTTGGACATTTGAGGGTAATGGAAATCTAACATTCCCGGGATACGCACGAATTTCCGCTGATGCTAATGTATTTGAAGTTCAAAACGCTAACGCAATTAGCCTTGAAGCAAACACAGTATTCAATATCTACACTGATACATCTAACGCCGCTTATCAATGGCAGTTTGACAGTACCGGTAACTTAATATTACCAAATACTGCAAATGTAAGTATCAACTACGCTAATGGTAGCCCATATAGTGCAGGCGGTGGTGCTAATACAGGCAATGTCACATTCAATGATGTCAACATCATTGGCACAGGTAACTTAAAACTACAACCAGACTCTGCTAACGCTAATGCTTATTTGGATATCTTTCTAACCGCAGGCCCAGACATTCATATTGCTGGTAACGGTGAAACTGTTATTCTCGGGACCGATGACTTTGCTAATGTCGCCATCAACATTGATGGTAATGTGTCTATACAAGCCAACGCAGGAACACCACATACTTGGAACTTTGGCACAGATGGTAACTTAACATTTCCAACAGGTAATTTAGTTATCACACCTGACTATGCTGCTGAGGCTAATGCAGCTATTATTTTATCAACAGATCATGTGTTAGGCCTGGTATCTAACGGAGTCGATGGTGGAGTTCAATCAGTTTGGACACAAGATATTGCAAACATCGGCACCAGTAACATAGCGGCCGTGCGTGTGAGTCCTGTATCACAAACAGGAAATGTTCAAATACAGACAGGAAACAACAGCGGTATAAACACCTGGAACTTTGGCTATGATGGTAATCTCGTATTACCTGGCAATACATTTGCTGTGAAATATGCTAATGGTACACAAGTATCAATTGGTGGCGCTGGCAACACTGGCAATGTGACCTTTAGCGATCAAGCAGTTATAGGCACCGGCGACCAAGTTGGCAGCAGTGGATTGTATTTGGCCCCAGGTACTGAAAGTGTAGGTAATTCTCAATATCTTAGAGTGCGTGGTGGAGACGTTGCCACACATATACACCTTGACACTGGCAACAATCAATATTTTGATCAATATTTTGGTGACGATAACAAGTATGTAAAACTAGCCAACACCGGCAATATTGTAATCAACTCCGACAACAACATAGGCAACTCGGCACAATGGACTTTTGCAACAGACGGTAATTTAACATTGCCTGGTGATTTAGTTGCGGCAACTGCAAGCCCTGCACCAGTCATTAGAGGATTCAGTAGTGTAAGTGCATTACAATTTACTAACGGTAATTCAAATGTCACAATTGTAGCCAATGTAGCCAATGCCTCATCTACGTGGACCTTTGGCACAGATGGTAGTTTAACATTACCTATTGGTGTATCACTTGATTATAACGGAAACGTTCAGTATCCTAAGATCATTGCTGACTCTGGAAAGCTATTCAGCGTTCAAGGACAAGGTAATAGTGGTTCTGCAGCACTAGCATGGACTGTAGATCCTAATGCGGCATCTCAGTATGCGTCTGTCTCTGTTAGCAGAGCTGTTGACAATCTTGCCAAAGTAATATTAATGGCACAATCTGACTCAGGCAATGTTGCGACTGCAAAGATTTGGCAATTTAATGAAACTGGCAACTTGACATTACCGGGCAATACCTTTGCTGTAAACTATGCCAATGGTACACCGGTATCAATAGGTACACAAGGCACAACTGGCGCTCAGGGTGTTGAAGGTTTACAAGGCATAACTGGTGCTCAAGGTACAACTGGTGCTCAAGGTACAACTGGTGCTCAAGGCGTACAAGGTGTGCAAGGTGTTGAAGGTTTACAAGGCATAACTGGTGCTCAAGGTACAACTGGTGCTCAGGGTACAACTGGCGCTCAAGGCGTACAAGGTGTGCAAGGTGTTGAAGGTTTACAAGGCATAACTGGTGCTCAAGGTACAACTGGCGCTCAAGGCGTACAAGGTGTGCAAGGTGTGCAAGGTGTTGAAGGTTTACAAGGCATAACTGGTGCTCAAGGTACAACTGGTGCTCAAGGTACAACTGGCGCTCAAGGCGTACAAGGTGTGCAAGGTGTTGAAGGTCTGCAGGGTACGCAAGGTATTATTGGCGCACAAGGCACAACCAGTGCTCAGGGCACAACTGGTGCTCAAGGTACTCAAGGTGTACAAGGTGCAACTCCTGCAGTCTCCAGCGCATTTAATGTATGTAACACAACAAACATAGTGAGCTGTATTAGTGGCACAGGCAGCACTGGTACTAATAACTTCTTTGCTGGTCAGTGTGCTGGTTACTGCAACACCACTGGCAGCAACAACACGTTCATTGGTGCCTATGCTGGTGCTTGCAATACCTTTGGTTGTCACAACTTCTTTGCTGGTGTCTGTGCTGGTCGTTGCAACACCACTGGCAGCAACAACAACTTCTTTGGTCAGTGTGCTGGCCAATACAACACTACTGGCAACAACAACACCTTCATTGGTGCAAGTGCTGGTACATCTAATAGCACTGGCAGCAACAATACGTTCTTTGGTAATCAAACTGGTTTCTTTAACACCACTGGCGAAAACAACTTCTTTACTGGTTTCTGTGCTGGTCGCTCCAACAACATTGGCAGTGACAACTTCTTTGCTGGTTTTTGTGCTGGTCTCTGCAACACTACTGGTTATCAGAATATTTTCTTAGGAAGATATGCTGGGAGATGCCACACAACAAGTCAAAATAATATTTTTCTTGGGACTAATGCAGGCCGCGGAAACGCATCCACTGGCTCTTATAATATTTTCTTAGGAACATATGCTGGCGGCGCCAATACAACAGGTTGTAGAAATGTATTTGTAGGAAACCAGGCCGGTGTTACTAATACAACAGGAATTAGTAACGTTTTCTTAGGAGACTGTGCAGGTGGCAAAAACACTACTGGAAGCAATAATAATTATTTTGGCCTGTTCACCGGTGGTTTATCAATTGCCACTACTGGAAGCGATAACAACTTTTTTGGCCAATGTGCTGGAGCATACAACACTACTGGCTGTAACAACAACTTCTTTGGAAACAATGCAGGTCGCTGCAACACCACTGGCGCCTTCAACAATTTCTTTGGTTTACAAGCTGGACGCAACAACACCACTGGCAGCAATAACTTCTTTACTGGACAGTGTGCTGGTCGCAACAATACCACTGGCAGCAATAATATTTTCATTGGTCAATGTGCTGGTCTTTGCAACACCACTGGCAGCCGCAACTTCTTTGCCGGTCTTTGTGCTGGCTCTCGTGGTGCAGGATCGTTCAACAACGTCTTCATTGGTGCATATGCCGGTCTAAACAACAGTGGTTGTAACAACATTTTCCTTGGTCTATATGCTGGTGCTTGCAACACTGGCGCTAGCAACAACATTTTCCTTGGAAATAGTGCCGGTTGCCGCAACACCGGCGCTTATAATATCTTCTTTGGTCCCCGTGCTGGCGGTTGCAACACCACTGGTAATAACAACATTTTCATTGGCCGCGACACTGGTGCCAGCAACAGTTTTGGCAGTGACAACTTCTTTGCTGGTAGTTGTGCTGGTTTTAAGAACACCGGCGGCTACAACAACTTCTTTGTTGGTAATAGTGCTGGTCGTTGCAACACCGTTGGCACTGATAACTTCTTTGTTGGTAATAGTGCTGGTCTCAGCAACACTGATGGCCAGTTCAACAACTTCCTTGGTTGTTTAGCTGGTTGCAGCAATACCAGTGGCAGCAACAACAACTTCCTTGGTTTCTTGGCTGGTTGCAGCAATACTACTGGTATCTACAACAACTTTTTTGGTAACAATGCTGGCCGTTTCAACACCACCGGCTGCCACAACAACTTCTTTGGTCTTAATGCTGGTCAAAGCAACACCACTGGCTGTTACAACACTTTCATTGGTCGTTCTGCTGGTTTGAGGAACACTAGCGGCAGCTTCAACAACTTCTTCAGCAACCAAGCTGGTAGTCGTAACACCACCGGCTGCAACAACAACTTCATTGGACAATATGCTGGTGCCTGCAACACCTTTGGAAACCACGTCAATGCCATGGGTTGGCAAGCTGGTGTCTGCAACACCACCGGATGTAACAATTTGTTTTTTGGTTGCGATTCTGGCACAAGCAATGGCCTAGCGTGTATTACCACACAAAGTAATAGAATCCTCATGGGCAACAACGCACATGCCTGTGCTCAGATTCAAGTTGCTTGGACAGTGGTATCGGATGAGCGTGACAAGTGCATATTTGGTAGTGTTCCACATGGTCGTGGATTCCTGCAAAAAATCAATCCAGTTAAGTTTGCATTCAAAGACCGAAACACTGGCTGTTTGTCTGATATAGTTGGCAAATATCGTTACGGTTTCTCTGCACAGGAAATCCTCACTGCTGAAGGTGATAAACCGGTTATAACCAGTGCTGACAATCCAGATAAACTACAAGTAACAAGCGATTATCTCGTACCAGTTTTGGTAAATGCCATCAAAGAACTAAGTGCAGAATTGGATGCACTGGTTGATTCTTATGCTGGTCCGTTTATAACACCACCGGTTCCATTAGCCAACTTGACTGCTGTGGCAGGTGCTAGAGCATTTGTCAATGATAGCAACTTGGCAGCCACAGGTAACTTTGGATCACAGATAGGTGGGGGTGGTTCAAATGTAGTGCCAGTCTGGAGTGATGGTACCAACTGGTATATAGGATAACAAATGATATTAAAAATTGGCACTGGAATCACCTATGGTGATTCTGGAGTCATATAAAACTTCAACGATAATCGAGCAAGGTTTAGTTACTGATAATTTAGATCTTAAAAAAACCTAAGAATTTGTGCATCCGGTTGATTACTGAGTCCCAATCACCCATAACAGGTTGACGGAACAGTCTAGCACTGGGATACCAAGGTGAATCTTCACGTTTTAACAACCAACGCCAGCAGTTACCATAAGCATTCAACGGAATCCATACAGTACGACCCATTGCACCGGCCAAATGTGCATTGGCAGTATCTACTGATATCACAAGATCCAAATGATGCATAAGTCCAGCTGTGTCTGAGAAGTCTTGGATAGTTCCAGGATAACATTCACCACCAGCATCAATTATGATCTGTGATTCTTCTTCTGTAGAGTCAACATTTAAATTGATCCATTGATGTTCAGGATTACGTCGAATTAACTCAGCCATCTTTTCTACAGGCATGGCTTTGTGGTTGTGTATCCATGAATCTTTACGACCACTCCAACACACACCAATTCTCATACGTTTTTTAATACCCAATCTATCTGCCCACTCTTGTACTTTAGCAGGAGTAGCAGCTACATATTGCAATTGATGTGCAATGGTTTCTAATCGTAATCCAATCACTCTGGGTATACTCATCATGGGAATCCAGTAATCGTAATCACCAAGATCTTCACCGGGTTCGTAAATGCCAATGATATTCCCAGCTGGGCCAGGAAACAATGCCTTGACGCCAGGACTCAAAACCAATTTTATTTTGGTACCGGCTGATTGTAAATTGGCAGAGAATCTCAAAAACTGAATTTGATCACCTAGACCTTGTTCGCCTACTATCAATATAGTTTTATCTTTGAGATCTTCGCCGGCCCATTCAGGTTTTGGCAACTGTGGTTTAACACCAGCCATGTGTTCATAGCGCCAACGTGATTCGTAATATGCCCAACCAAGTTCGTAATCACCCTTGAGCAAGTGTGCCACAGCCAGATTGAATTCAGCAGTGACATCGGACGGATTGATGTCGCGAGCAGCATGTAAAAACGGTATAGCACGAGCAGGATATCCCATTTCTCGCAGTACATTTCCATAATTGTTAAATGCAGCACTGTGGTTGAAATCTTCACCCAGTATTGCAGCATAGCATTTTAACGCTAGTTCAGGTTGATGGTCAGACCGGTGTTGATTGCCTTGTTCAAGCAGTTGATTGATGTTCATGTGAATATTTAAGAAGTTTCTCACTGGACTCAAAATATCTCATTATCCATAAATAAGTGCTGTACGCAATTCTGCGTCTTATGCGGTTTCCCTGCCGCGTAGAAGCTAGAACCTTCATCGGACTTCTTTAAGGAGAAAAAAATCATGGGACGTCCTCTAAAAATTCAAAAATTCAGTTTAAATACTGGTGTTGGTAGCCCTGGCGCCAACACCCCAGTGGATCTTGCTTATCCACCTTTCAGCGCTCTGGATGTTCCAGTTTACAATGCACCTACACAGACACTAAATGCAGCACAGTTCTTGGGAGTTGTTGGCGGATCACCTGCCACAAGTCAACCTACTGCTACCTATCCAGAAGTGCTGGCCACTGTGAATATTCTATATCCTGATGGCAATACCACCGGTGCAGGCGCAGGCCGTATTATTCGCCAGAAAGGCAATCACAAATATTTGGTAGCTTATACCGCAAGTACAGTAGCCGATGGGAGCTTTACTGTGGGTCAAGCATATCAAATTGCTGCATTAGGTACTACTAATTGGCAAACAGTTGGTGCAGGAACTGGCAACGTGGCAGTTGGTGATATTTTCACCGCCACTGAGGTTGACGGCAGTGGAAATGGTACTGCATATCCAGTAGGCGTGTGCATATTGTCCAACACCGGATCGCCGGCAGCTGGTTTCATGAGCATTGGTTACGAATCTGGCGACAGTTCAGTTGCTTATGCTAGTAACCTCAGCAACAAGTGGGTACGTGATTGGACTGGAACTACTAACGACTACAGCGATACTAACTTGGGCGAAGTCAGTTATACCAGTGAAAATTACTATGTGGCCAACTTCTTCACAGACGAAGGTGGTGTTTCACAATCTGGTCTAGAAGTGGATACTGCTACAGAATCTGTTGCAGGTGCACCAGATGGTTACATTCCATTGGCAGTTATCGACAACGTTACTTCCTAATATTTAGGAACTCATAATCCTCTCAGCTACATACTGGGGGGATTTTTTTATGACCGTGGCATTTGTGTTGGGAAATGGGCAGAGTCGATCTGTATTGGATTTAACAAGATTTAAACCATTGGGATCCGTCTATGGCTGTAATGGCTTATACAGGGATTACAAGCCCGACTGTCTTGTGGCAACTGATCGTCCAATTGCAGAAGAAATACAAAGATCTGGGTACAGCAAGAATCATAGATTTTACACAAGAAAACCACTGACAGATTTAGGAGCGCAGGTTGTTCCTAGAAAATATCATGGTAATAGTTCTGGCCCTATTGCATGTGCAATTGCTGCAATGGATGGACATGATCGTATCTATATGTTGGGATTTGACATGGGGCCCAGCGTATCAATGAGATTTAACAATGTGTATGCTGGTACAGCATTCTATAAAAGTGCAGATGCTGCACCAACGTACACAGGCAATTGGATACGTCAAGTTGTTACATTAGTTACGGATTTTTCCAACACTAAATTTATTCGTGTATGCGGAACTACCACAGCTGATATAAAAGAATTTAAAAATATTAAAAATTTTGAACATATAGATATCAAAACATTCATTTATCGTTTAGATACTTTGGGAGAGCTATAGTATTTCTTCACCAACTCTGCTAAATAGATTGAAGGAAATTTGAACTATGGCTATAATTAAAACACCTGGCGCTGGCGTTTCGCCTTATGAAACAACCGCTGATGTACCTACTACACCTACTACAGGTGCTAATACAGCGGTGTTTGTGTCTGGGCAAGCAGCATTAAATAGTTTGATTACAAGCGGTCAACCCGGGGTGTTTGAAGGAGCCAATGTTACTATTAACCTTGAAGAACAAAGTTTCAGCACTACCAATCAAGTCACTGCCACTACCAACTATCCGTCAGGTAATACAGGAGAGATACAATATAATTCAGGTTTTGAAAGTTTTGCCAGCGATGCTTTTTTTACCTACGCCAACGGCAATGTTATAACACCAGGTATACGCACCAACAATTACTTATATGCTAATGGAGCACCATTTTTAGCTGGAGGCAATGCTGCTATTGGCAATTTTGTGTTCACTGGCGATAACATGACCATTAGTCATGCCAATAGTGCATTAAGCATAATTGGTAATGGAACTGGTGATATAAATATTTCTGCTAATAGTAACACTTGGGTATTTGCCGCAGATGGTAATCTAACATTCCCTGGTGCAATCACAGGCGCAGGTAATGTACAGGCCAATTATTTCTTTGGCAATGGTTCACAACTTACAGGTATTGATTCTGCGGCCATATCAAACGGCACCAGCAATGTGCAAGTATTCAATAATGGTAATGTCACGGTCAGTGTGGCGTCAAATAATATAGCAACATTTGCAACAACTGGATTGTTAACAACAGGATTAATTTCTAGTACAGGAAATGTACAAGCAGCTGGATTTACTTACGCAAATGGTCAACCGGTAGCAGGATCTGGTGCACAAGGCACAACTGGTGCTCAGGGCACAACTGGCGCTCAAGGCACAACTGGCGCTCAGGGCGTACAAGGTGTTGAAGGCTTACAAGGTATAACTGGTGCTCAAGGCACAACTGGCGCTCAAGGCACAACTGGTGCTCAAGGTACAACTGGTGCTCAGGGCGTACAAGGTGTTGAAGGCTTACAAGGTATAACTGGCGCTCAGGGCACAACTGGCGCTCAGGGCGTACAAGGTGTTGAAGGCTTACAAGGTATAACTGGCGCTCAAGGCACAACTGGCGCTCAGGGCACAACTGGCGCTCAGGGCGTACAAGGTGTTGAAGGCTTACAAGGTATAACTGGCGCTCAAGGCACAACTGGTGCCCAAGGTACAACTGGCGCTCAGGGCGTACAAGGTGTTGAAGGCTTACAAGGTATAACTGGCGCTCAAGGCACAACTGGTGCCCAAGGTACAACTGGCGCTCAGGGCGTACAAGGTGTTCAGGGTGTTCAGGGTGTTGAAGGCCTTCAGGGTGTGCAAGGTGTACAGGGTGTGCAAGGTATACAAGGTGTACAAGGTATTCAGGGCGTACAAGGTGTTGAAGGCCTTCAGGGTGTGCAAGGTGTACAGGGTGTGCAAGGTATACAAGGTGTAACTGGCGCTCAAGGTGTGCAAGGCGTACAGGGTATTCAGGGAGTACAAGGCGTTGAAGGCCTTCAAGGCGTGCAAGGTGTACAAGGAGTTGAAGGCCTCCAGGGTGTGCAAGGTGTACAAGGTACACAAGGTGTACAAGGTGTACAAGGTGTACAAGCTGCGCAAGGTACACAAGGTGTACAGGGTGTGCAAGGTGTGCAAGGTACACAAGGTGTAACTAGTGCTCAGGGCACAACTGGCGCACAAGGCACAACCGGTGCTCAAGGTACACAAGGTGTACAAGGGCCAACGCCTGCTGTTGCAGCAGCATTCAATGTGTGCGGAACCAATAACATTGTAAGTTGTCTTGGTGGTGCAGGTGGTACTGGCACCAATAATTTCTTTGCTGGTGAATGTGCTGGCAGTTGCAATACCACCGGCAACCACAACACGTTTATTGGTACCTATGCTGGTTTCTGTAATATCACTGGCAGCAACAACTTCTTTGCTGGTCAGTGTGCCGGTCGTCTCAACACTACCGGATCAACAAATATCTTTGTTGGATGTAATTCAGGTTGTGCAGTAAACACAGGTTGTAGTAACACAATCATTGGTTCAATAGTTGGTACAGCTGGGTTATGCAACACAGTCGTACTGGCAGCAGGTAGCACAGAACGATTGCGAGTAGATTCAACTGGTTTATCTATCAATGGATCACCATTCCCTGCTGTAGATTTGTCGGCTATCATGCAAGATGTAATACCTGCGATTAATGGTGTCTATGATATTGGTACAGAGGCATTTGCATGGTATAACGGATATTTTACCAACAGTTTAGTGATTAATAGCACTTCACTAACCGGCACTGAAGATGGAATGATTTTGGTAGATGCAGATACCATTGTCACCAGTGCTGATATTATAGCAGAGTCTATACTGTTTACAGACTTATTCATTACAGACAACATGATCAGACCCTTGGCTACTCCATTGTATGGACTAAGAGAAGTCATAGTGGACGGTGGTTTGCACATTATGAGTGAAGATCCAGCGTATTTGAGACTAAGTCAAGAAATTTCACCTATCACAAATGATTATTCCGTACTAGATACATACGGAAGTGAAGGAATGTTGCGCTTTAATCCTGTAACTAAACAGTTTGAAGGGTACAGCAGCACAGCCTGGGAGCCATTTGCAACAGCTGGTTCAGTTTCTGTGTTTGTGAAAGATACTAATGTCTTAACTTCCATATCTGGTAACAATTCAAGCACTGGCACCAACAACGTCTTCTTTGGTGCCTGTGCTGGGTTTTGCAACACTACAGGCAGCAATAATTTCTTTGCTGGTAAATGTGCTGGATTTTTTAATACCACCGGTAGCTGTAACATTTTCATTGGTCTCTATGCTGGTTACTGTAATAGTGGCCGTTACAACAACTTCTTTGGTGCAGGTGCTGGCGCACTCAATAGTGGCTGGTTCAACAACTTCTTTGGTTTAAATGCTGGCCTTTTAAATAGTGGTTGTGACAACAACTTCTTTGGTTTAAATGCTGGCCTTTACAATAGTGGTTGTGACAACAATTTCTTTAGTCGCAATGCTGGTTGCAGCAATACCACTGGCTGTAACAACAACTTCTTTGGTTCAGGTGCTGGGTTAAGTAACACCACTGGCACCAGCAATAACTTCTTTGGTCTGAGTGCTGGTGCCTGCAACACCACCGGTGTCTTCAACAACTTCTTTGGTTCAGAGGCCGGTCTTTGCAACACTATTGGCAACTACAACAACTTCTTTGGCACAGCGTCTGGCCGATTCAATACTACCGGCTGTAGAAACAATTTCTTTGGCCCAAGTGCTGGCCTCTGCAACACTACTGGCAGCTATAACAACTTCTTTGGTAGCTGTGCTGGTTGCAATAACATAACAGGATCCAGCAACAATTTCATTGGTCAGGATGCTGGACTTTGTGCTACCGGCGGCAACTGGAACAACTTTATTGGTTCAGGTGCTGGTTTATGCAACACCACCGGCAGCCTCAACAATTTCTTTGGTCTGAGTGCTGGTTCTCGCAACACCACTGGCAGCAACAACAACTTCTTTGGAAACAGTGCTGGTTCCAATAATACCACTGGCAGCTATAACACCTTTATTGGTGCTTATGCTGGTAGTTCAAATACCACTGGCAGCTATAATACCTTTATTGGTCTCCGCGCAGGTCTCTGTAATACTACCGGTAGCAACAACTTCTTTGCTGGTCGGTGTGCTGGTTACAACAACACTACTGGCAACTACAACTTCTTTGCTGGCGCATGTGCTGGATTCTACAACACTACTGGAAGCCACAACACGTTTATTGGTGCCTGTGCTGGATACAAAAACACCACCGGCAGCAATAACTTCTTTGTTGGGTGCTATGCTGGTGCCTGCAACACCACTGGCAGTCACAACAACTTCTTTGGTTTAGGTGCTGGTTCGTGTAATACAACTGGCAGCAACAACACGTTCATTGGTTCAAATGCTGGTCGCAATAACACCATTGGTATTGCCAACAACTTCATTGGTGCCTATGCTGGTTTTTGCAACACCAGTGGCAGCAACAACAACTTCTTTGGTCCTAGTGCTGGGACATACAATACCACTGGCAGCAATAACTTCTTTGCTGGGTTCTGTGCTGGTGCCTGTAATACCACCGGCTGCCATAACACGTTCATTGGTTTCTGTGCTGGTTACAGAAACACCATTGGCAGCAATAACTTCTTTGCTGGGTTCTGTGCTGGTTTTTGCAACACCACTGGTACTAACAACTTGTTTTTTGGTTGTAATTCTGGTGTTGGTACATTTGGTCTTGCAAACATTACCACAGAAAGCAATAGAATCATCATGGGCAATTGTTTACATGCCTGTGCTCAGATTCAAGTTGCCTGGACAGCAGTGTCTGATATTCGTGACAAGTGCATATTTGGTAGTGTTCCACATGGTCGTGGATTTTTACAAAAAATCAATCCAGTTAAGTTTGCATTCAAAGACCGAAACACTGGCTGTTTAACTGACATAGTTGGCAAATATCGTTATGGATTCTCTGCACAAGAAATCCTAGCAGTTGAAGGTGACAAACCAGTCATAGCCAGCAATGAAGACCCAGACAAACTACAGCTGACTAGCGATTATCTAGTACCAGTTTTGGTAAATGCTATCAAAGAACTAAGTGCTGAATTGGATGCACTGAAAGAAAGAGTAGCATCGCTGGAATTAAAATCTTGAACAAAAATAATTCTGATAAAAAAGTATAATGAAAAAAAATGATTTTGATCAACTTAAAAATTCTTGGAATACATATGGAAAAACTGAACCATTTTGGGCAGTTCTAACAAGCGAAAATTTCAAACAACATAATCTAAATGAAAGTGAATTATCTAAATTTTATCAATCAGGTAAACATACGATTGACAGACTTGAAAAAATATTAAATCAACATCAATCTACATTCGAGGATAAATTAGTTTTGGATTTTGGATGCGGGGTAGGCAGACTTACCAAACCCTGCTTGGAAATTTGTAAGAAAATTTATGGTTTGGACATTGGCCAATCTTATTTAGATATTGCAAAAAAAACAGTTCCCACCGGAGAGTTTTTTTTAGTAGACAATTTTAACAAATTACCAGATCTTCCATCCAATCCTGATATTATTTACAGCATAATAACACTTCAACACAATAGACCAATGTTGATGAAATTATATGTATTTTTATTGCTTAAATCTTTGAATAAATATGGAATAGCACTATTGCATATCCCATACAAAGTTAATAATTATATTTCTCATAATGACAACCACCATAGAATGGAAATGCATTTTTTAGAAAAATCTGAAGTTAGAAAAATAGTTAATACTGTTGGCTGTCAAATATTAGACACAGTTGAAACAAAGTATTGTGGAGAAAGCATTTTTGACTGCATTTATGTGATTAGAAAAATATGATTCCAAATACATTATGGCAAACCTGGAAAACAAAAGAAATACCAGTTTCTTTAAAACAACAGTGTGATTCCTGGAGTTTTAGTAATCCACAATTATCCAGGAATTTGTTTAACGACAGTGATTGTGACAAGTTTATCCTAGATAATTTTGGTGAGGAAGTGCATATGTTATATGTTTCGCTTCCTCAACCAATTATGCGAGCTGATTTTTGGCGGTTAGCTGTGGTTTACATAAATGGTGGTTATTACTCAGACTTAGATATCACATGCACTAAACAACTTTCATCATTTTCAAATTCATCAGCTGAGATTGTGTTGATGAAAGAGCTTGATAACATTGCCAATTTCTTTTTTGGTGCAACGCCAAAACATCCAGTTTTAAAATTGGCACTGGATTATATGATCGAAGAAGCAAGGTCAATCACTGATAAAGAAACACAGTCGTATGGCATGCATAGCCTTCACCGTGCTGTTCGAGAGCACTACTCAGTGATAGGAACTGACTTTCCTAACAATCAACATGTTCAGATTTTAAACAATGAACAACTCAAAGCTGACCGCATTCTTATTCACAGCGCAGCAAGTATTATGAATACTTCAGCCGACTATACTTCTTGGCGAGCCACTGATAAAGTCATGCAAGATAAAAGATCACATGCATGCAACGTTTTATTTTTTACTACTTTCAACGATAACGGGTATGATTTATATGGTAAGACGTGGATTGAAACTTTCGTAAAAATTGCCAATTACTATCCATCAATAAAGGCCAAGATCTATTACGAAGGCCGCCGGCCGCCAATTATGCATCCTAATATTACCTATGTTAGTTTCACCAAAGAGATTCCTTATCATAAGGTGTGGAAAGATCAATTGCACAAAAGGTCAAATCACGACGACTACGTGAAGACTATGATTGAACGATTCAGTTACAAATCATTTGTTATTCAAGATGTTTTAAACAAACACACCGATGATTATCTAATTTGGCTCGATGGTGACTGTGTATTCAAGGCAGCAGACTACAGCAACTTTCCTAAGAATTTATTGGGTGATAAGTTCTTGGCATGTCAGGTTGAAGAGAATCACGATTTGAACCACGTTGAAAGTGGTATCTTAATTTTCAACGGTAAACATCCTGATACCCAAAGATTCAACGAAAGATTCATTAAAAACTATACATTTGAAGAGCTTCTTCCTATGGGTCAACCCTACGATGGATTTGTTGTGTTTAGATCACTATTAATGTCTGGTCTAAAATATGTAAATCTCAATGATGGTTATGGTCGCGGCGGCATTCAATCTGATCCAAATTGCACATTCCAACATCCAGATATCAAGGTCAAGTTCATTCATAACATTGGATGGACAGGAAAACATCAATACGAAAACTGGGAAAAAGTTTTTGATAACGACGATATATTCAAAAAGGTAAAAGGATTTTTATTTGGTCAATCAACAGTGACTATTGCTCATCGCAAAAAAGTCAACAACGAGAAGTTAAAAAACCTATTACAAAAAAGAGCTAGTATTAAAAGATGAATCCAACATATATAAGATTTAAAAAACTTGGGTAAGTCATTGGGATGAAAAATAACACGAAGCATTTTAAAATAGACAGAATCAAATTATGAAAATTTTACCAACATCTCTAGAACCAGTGGACACACCTACCCGTAGTCATTTAATTCCAAAGGTCATATACCAGACATGGAAATCTAATAATCTGACAGATTACTTGCACGATTGTGCTTATACGTGGATAAGTAAAAACCCTGATTATAGATATGAGTTTTTTGATGATGCTAGGTTAGAAAAATTCGTGCATGACTTTGATTGTAGCAATTTTACGTTTACTCGTGACGATATGTTAAGAGCATTCAATAGCTATGCTCACCCAGTAGGCAAGGCTGATATATGGCGGTATTTTGTAATATATGCCAATGGTGGAGTGTATATGGACATTGATACAAAGTGTGCTACACCTTTAAGTAAATACGTGGATGACACAGACACGTATGTTACTGGTATTGATCCAGCGAGAGGCATACATCAATGGGGTATTATCATGAGCGCAAAGCACCCATTTATGAAACACACAATTGAAAACGCCATAAAGTGTACGCTTACTCGCACAAGAGTACCGGGCACCGAGAAGGAAAATGATAATTTAGAAGTATACACCGGCCCTTGGGTTATGAATTATAGTATTAAGAAACTTTTAAATATACGACCAGAAAGACACTTTGGTGCTGGCACCTCTACTGTAATGATTGAAGGAAGCAAATATAGGATAAAGATACTTCCAAAACCTCTCATGAATGGTCATGTTGGCTTTGACCATGCAAGATATCTGCAAAATTTAAGAGATCATAATATACCTTATTGGTCAAATACTCGGCTATGGAAGTAACTAAAAATATATTTCAGATATTCATCTCAGAGAATGATAAGTTGTCTAACTTATCAAATGAATTAATTGAGAAAACAAATAAAGTTAAATCTGTGTATAGCGATTATAATTATACACTGTATGATAACTCAATGCTTTTAAACTTCTTATCAAGTTTTGATAAAGAGACTTTAAACAGTTACAACACGATTAAGCCATACGCATTTAAAGCGGACTTAGCCAGGTATTGTTTACTGTACGAATATGGAGGATGGTACTTTGATATTAGTTTAGCCCCCGAACACAAACTGGAGTTTGACAATTCTGTAGATGCTTTAATAATTAAAAATCATCAAATAAACACTATTGAAAACTGCGTCATGTACTTTAAACCAAAAAGTCAATTTTTGCTTGATGCAATCAACCAAATAAACTTTCATGTGTTGAGAAGATACTATGGATATATACCGCTACACGTGACTGGTCCTGGATTACTTACAAGAATTTATAATAGATATAATACTGATTATTTTAGTAACTATAGATTTGGATCATTTGTTGACCTTTCAATTCAACAGTTTGTGTGTAAGTACGATGATAAGATATTTGCTAGATTTAAGTTTCCTGAAATAAGAGGGCTGAGTCATTTAGGTGCCACGGGTACTAATAACTATGAAACAATGTGGAGGAATAAAGATGTTTACAAGCACTAATACAATACCAACATCTATACCTCCTAGGATCTCTAACGTTAGTTACCAAAAGATTCCAAGAATAATACACCAGACGTTTAAAAAAAACACGGTGACTGATATTTTTTATCATAACGTCAGATCCTTTATAGACTTAAACCCCGAGTATCAATATGAGTTTTACGATGACGAACGGGTGAAACAATTTATTGAAAATTTTGATTGCACTGAGTTTGCTTTTGATAGAAACACACTTATAAAAGCATATAATGATATAAAGCCGGGAGCAGGTAAAGCTGATATCTTTAGGTATCTTGTGATATACGAATTAGGTGGAGTCTATATAGACATTGACTCACGATGTGTTAAGCCTTTATCAAATTCAATAGATAGTGATTCAGACATAGTAACTTGTGTGCAAGGCGTTGCATACAATCACGACAATCACGAAGATAGATGGTATCACCTTTTTCCACAGTGGATATTAATGTATTCTCCTAAATCAATCATAATGAAGGATATAATTGAAGTGTGCATAAACGCCGTGTCAACTAGAACTCCGGTTCCAAATTCAGAGAGTTGCAAGAATACGCTGGAAAAATATACTGGTATATGTTGCAGTAACTACGTATATAGATCAATCTTCAAATTTCGAAGCGTGGAACAAGAGGCCCGGCTAACACCAAGAAAATTTAATATAAAATACAAGGGTAGGCAATATAATATTTCTATCTTACCGTGTGTACCACACTTGTTTAACGATAGCATTATAAGCAAGTATATAGGAAACGTCAGCATAAATCAAGCTACATACACAAAAGAAGAAGCAATGATTCACATTGATACTTACCAATGTGAATTAATTAAAAATGATTCCGTACACTGGCTGAATCAGTCTGTTTTTAATGATTAATTTAATGAAAAAAGTATATGAGTTTTGGGGAATGCAGCGTAGTGGAAATCACGCTATTTTAAACTGGCAACTGGAAAATTTTTGTGACGACTCACAAAAACAGCCTATACTGGATGACTTTTGCTTTCATACCAGCAATACTCTTTTCTTAAATGCAATTATGTTGAATGATAAAAAAAATATCACTGATAGCGATCTAAGAAAATGCTTAAAATTAAAATTTAATAACATAATACTTTCTTACTAAGATTCAAATTTTGATAAAAGTTTGGGTCTACCATGTAAGCAGTTTGTTATCATGCGAAATCTTGAAAATTTAGTTGCAAGTAGAATGTATGGAGTGGATCAAGAGTGGCCAGTAGACGATAATTTTTTTGAAATGTGGGAAACATATGCAAGAAGCAACATACCCAAGATTCATTACGATAAATGGTTAGTTGATAAGTCATATAGAGATTCCATTGCGCAAATGTTTAACACTGATAATAAAGACATTACTAGTATAATGAGCGTAGCAGGAGGTGGATCATCCTTCATTGGCATCAAATTAGATAAACCAGAAAATTTATTAACAAGATACCAACAGATAGATATACCACCAGATATAAAAAAGAAAATTATGTATTATGGTGAACGCAATCCAGAATTTTGTAATCTTGCACAACTGAAGGACATTTGATATGCGCTGAAAAAAGTGGCATCGCTGGAATTTAAATCTTGACATTACATGACCAAGGCTATATAGTTGTATTAGTTCCCAGGGAAATCTGATGAAAAAAATATTGATTGCTACTCCGTGCCTTGATCAAAAGGTTGATGCTTACTTTGTACATAGCCTATGCGAATCTATCAAGCTGGGCATTAAACACAATCTGGACATTCGGTGTGTGTTTCTAGCAAACGAAAGCATTTTGCCAATGGCCAGAAATGAACTTTTTGCCCTGGCATACAAAGAAAATTACGACACAATGGTGTTCATTGACGACGACGAGAGTTGGGATGAAACTGCACTGATTGAAATCATACAATCTGAAAAAGATGTAGTCGCGTTACCAGTTGTTAACAAAGGTGATAAAGATATTACTTTCAATGTTTGGTTAACCAAAGACACTAAAAAAGATGAATCTGACGGATACATAAAGATCAACAAATGCGGTACAGGTTTTTTAAAACTCTCAAGAAAAGTAATTGAGGACCTGTGGAACTCAAACACAGAGCTGGTTTTTAGAAATAAAAAAATAAAAAACATCTGCGAGTACACACATGTCAACGGTGATTTTGTTGGCGAAGACATAACACTTGCTGGCAAAATCAAAGATCTTGGATACGATATCTGGCTTAACCCAAACCATACTGTGTCGCATATAGGTAACAAAATGTATCGAGGCGACTTCAAGCTCAAGAACAATTTATGATTGACATCATCATCCCCACAATGTGGATGGCAAAAACTACCACTGCTGCAATACAAAAATATTGCAAAAATCCAAAAGTCAACAAAATCATCTTGGTGGACAATAACAGCAAGATGCGTCCCTCTGAATTTTCTAAAATCATATCCGATCCCAAGATTGAATATGTGTGTTACAATAAGAACATATATGTTAATCCGGCCTGGAATGAAGGTTACTTTAGAAGCACTTCGGAAATTATTGCAATCATCAATGATGATATTGTGGTCGAGGACGACGTGTTTGACCTAGTGTTAAATCACAATTTAAAATCAGGAGACTTGGTTGGAGTTAATCTCCGCGGATACCAAGATAATTATAAAATTGATGATCACATAGAAACCAAAGAAGAGATCATCAAGTTAAACTACGATCGAACATCACCTATCGGTGGTCAGTTGTGGGCATTTGGCATATGTATGTTCATGCATAGAAGCACATACAAAATTATTCCTAGTTTGTATCAGATTTGGTATGGAGATGATTATCTTGCACAGAATGCAAAAAACGTGTACGGGATCAATAGCAATCGGATAAAGGGTAACATTTCTGAGACTCTTAAAACATTTAATAATCCCAACGATGATGTTTCTAAACGAATAGAATTGGATTCAAAAAACTTTTTGATGTTTAGTCATTTTTATAATGAAAAAAAGTGGGATCTACCCAACAACATGATTAAAATGTATGAGAGTCAACGGAAATCCGCAACACAGAACAAACAAGATGTATTTGAAGTTGAGTATCAACGTGCAAAAAAAACATCAAGCGATATCAATCAAAACTTGCCTGTACTTTATGAATTGGCCAAAGAGTGCGACACTATAGTTGAGATGGGAGTTAGAACTGGAGTGAGCACTCGTGCTTTTCTAAACACAGATGCTTCACTGATATCAATTGATATTCAAAAGAATGCAAAAGTTGAAAAACTGTTTGCATTGGCTGATGCCAGTGGAAAATCCTGCCAATACATGATTGGTGATACGTTGAAGATTGAAATTCCAGAAACAGACCTACTGTTCATTGATACGCTACATACATACGAACAATTAACACAAGAGTTAAAACTGCACGGAAACAAAGCAAAAAAGTATTTGATTTTTCATGACACACACACGTTTGGAGTGACGGGTGAGATTGGTATTGATAAAAAAGGTCTCATGCCTGCTGTTATTGAATTTGTAATTGCAAACCCACATTGGGGATTTTATATCCATAAGACAAATAACAATGGGTTAACTGTTTTAAAACGTTCGTAAATTACTAGATAAATATATTGAGGAAAACATGAAGTATAGCATTTTTCACCTGCAAGGTGGTATTGGAAAACATGTCGCTGCCACGGCGGTAGCAAGAGTGATCAAAAATAATCATCCGGATAGAAAGCTCATTGTGGTATGTGCATATCCAGATATTTTTATCAACTTACCTTTTGTTGATAGAGTATTTACACTGGGCAATACCAGTTATTTCTATCAAGAGTTTGTGCAAGACAAAGATTCTATCTTGTTCCATCACGAACCGTATTATACCACTAATCACATACACAAGAGAAAAAAGTTAATTGAAAATTGGTGTGATATGTATGGGTTGAAATACAGTGGCGAACAACCAGAATTGAAGTTCAACAAGTTACAATATGATATTTCTAAAGGTTTCTGGGGCAGGAAAAAACCCATAATGTTTTTACACACCAATGGTGGCATGATGACAAATGATGCCAAACCATACGCCTGGACACGAGACATGCCTGTTGATGTTGCACAGGAACTGGTTGATCACTATAAAAAAGACTATCATATATATCAGGTTACCAAACTCAACTCACCAAAATTACAAGGTGCTGAACACATTTTTGCCACACAACAACAGTCGCTGTCTTTGATGGAGTTGTTCAGTATTTTGCTGCACAGTAAAAAACGTATTTTGATTGATTCTTGCCTACAACATGCCGCAGCAGCAATGAAACGCAAATCTACAGTGTTGTGGAATGGCACAAGCCCCAAGGTATTTGGATACGATTTGCATGAGAATATCTGTACAGATATCCCTTATGACTTTAAACTTCCAGGCAGTTACTTATTTGACTTTGATTTCAACGGAAACGAAGTTGAATACCCCTTTACTGACGAGGTCAAACTGTTCGACATAAATAAGATTATCGAGTCAGTTGATAAACAATAAAGTGAGAAACACATGAAAGACATGATCAAAGAAATTATACGTGAAGAAATGATGAAGACTATGATGAAGAAATACTACTTCATGTCCGGGTTACCTCGGTCTGGTAGCACTTTGCTTTCTGCAATCTTGAATCAAAATCCCAGAATGCACTCAGGTCCAAGTTCACCTGTGGTGGGGATCATGCTCACCCTTGAGAATGCAATTGCCAATGATGAATTATTTTTAGCTTACCCAAAACCAGAACAGGCAGGCAAAATAATTAGCAATGTGATTGAAAACTATTACTCAGACGTGGATAAACCAGTTATCATTGATAAAAATCGTTCTTGGGTGAATCGCATGCATTACATTCCTGGATACTTTGGCGTTGAACCAAAAATTCTTTGCCCAGTCAGAAACATTGATGAAATTTTGACATCATTCATTACTATGTATCGTAGAAATCCATTTGATGGAAACAGCAAAGTTAACTTCATGGATGAGATGTTGATCAAAAGTAACATACCACTCAATGATGAAAATAGATGTGAACTCTTGGCCAGCCCCAATGGTATACTTGGACAAAGTTACAATGGCATTCGTCAAGCAATCATGGAAGGCAGGGGAAAACAAATTCATTTCATTGAGTATGATGATTTGACAAATAATCCCAACGAGACCATGCGTAAGATTTATGAGTTTCTGGAAGAAGAATATTTTGAACATGATTTTTCAAACATACAGAACATTCATAAAGAACACGATGCAGAAGTGTATGGTCTTGCAGACATGCACCATGTGCGTGAAACTTTAGAAAAAGTTTCTGCAGACCCAGTGGAAATTTTACCTGAAACAACAATTAAAAAATGTGAAGGTGCAGAGTTCTGGAGAACTCTGAATGAAGTTTATGATGAAACGCAGGAGTTGGATCTTGATGAAACATCAGCAGATGTAGATGAATTGTCAGATCAAAATGATACAAAACTAATAGGAGAATAAAATGGGAAACACACCAAGAACACTTGAACAAATTCAAGGAACAATTCGTGCAGCACGAGACAGCGTTTGGGTTATCTCTGATGAGATTGAAAAACTAACCACAAGAGGTGAATTGACCAATGAAGGTCGTGGAAATCTTGAACGAAATGTTGGTCATTTAAAACTAGTTGTTGCGGACACAGAACTTGTGGCATCTGGTGAAGATATTGCTGATCTACATAGTGCTATTGTAGCAGGCGAACAAGCATTGGAAAATAATCCAGCTTAAACGCTACTCGAATCACAACAGATTTAATTCTGTGTAATTTGTGTCTGCATAAATGTATGTGTGACTACATCATTATCTCAACAAATATATAAAAACGGGCTAGCCAAGCCCGTGATCGCTGCCGGCGGCAGTGTACATCCGCTGATCATCCCAGCTGATTCATCAGGCACCGGCCTAATGAATCCGTCTATCTATATAGACGGACAAACAATTTTGGTAAATCTACGCCATGTGAATTATACACTATGGCATAGTGAACACAAAAAGTTTGAACACAGATACGGACCGCTGCAATATCTACATCCAGAAAACGATATTCATCTTCGCACATGGAACTACATGTGCATATTAAACCCTGATCTCACAATCAGACAAGTGACAAAAGTGGACACATCTGAATGTGATAAAGAACCAATCTGGGAATTTGTGGGGTTAGAAGATGCAAGATTGGTAAGATGGGATCACAAATTGTGGTTAACTGGAGTACGTAGAGATACTACCACTCACGGTGAAGGACGTATGGAACTGTCAGAGATTGATATGTTCCTGGATCAAGTTAAAGAAACCACACGCAAGCGTATTCCTGCACTGGGAGATAACACTAGCTATTGTGAGAAAAACTGGATGCCGGTACTGGATCAACCGTTTACCTATGTCAAGTGGACCAATCCTACAGAAGTAGTAAAATACGATATCA
>Ga0247837_1003060_pt1 | contig 30116 bp, 29 predicted proteins | sample LaCtaG_2_FD_187115 | JGI IMG/M metagenome (GOLD analysis project Ga0247837, IMG submission 187115) | Freshwater microbial communities from meromictic Lake La Cruz, Castile-La Mancha, Spain - LaCruzMarch2015_14.5m | ecosystem: Environmental > Aquatic > Freshwater > Lake | place: Spain: Castile-La...
AAGTTCTTCATGTCAATGCGAAGGTATTCCATGGTGGTTTGTGTTTTTGCGTGACCCAGTGTTTCTGATATTACAGGCAAGGACACTCCATTGTTCAAAAGTTGGCTGGCAAGAGAATGTCGCATGGAATGCGGACCAAACTTTCTTTGGGAAATATCCACCTTAGATCCTTGCATGATTCGTGCTATTACTCCAGTAAGTCCGATGTGGTTCATCTGTCGGTATGGTGCTGAAGCTGTAAGGAATACTTCTGGAAGATTAGATACAGGTCTTGCATATTTCAGATAGTTGACAATGGCTTCTCCGATTTCGATCAATAAAGGAAGTTCTATGCTCCTCCCTGTTTTGTATTGAGAAAGAGTAATCTTGTTGTAATCCCAATCTAGGTTTGAAAACTTCAAATTGCAGATGTCTGAAGCCCTTAATCCAAGTCTCGAAGCAAGTAGCAAAATAGCATAATTCCTTTTGCCGACATGGCTGGATTGTTCAACAGAAGATTCAATCTGCCTTATTTCATCAGGACTATACACGGATGGTAGTTTTTCCCTTTTAGGAAACCGGTTACCTGTCAATATATATTCCAGATTTTCATCAATATATTTTTGCTCGTAAAGAAAACGACAAAAGAGCCGCATAGTATTATGATGCTTATCCTTACAATGCTGTGCGTATCCGATGAAATCTAATATATCCTGTTCACGGATATCCTTTACCTCTGATTTTGATTTTAGCACCAAGCCTGAAATGAAGTAACTTAGCATTCGACGATGTTCAGCAATAGTCAGTTCATTCCGCCGCAAAACACGTAGCGATTGCAGAAACAGCAGTGCCATATCACCTATTTCTCCTGGAAGAGGATATTCCATTAGGTGTACAATTCTTTTGGCTATAGTTCCATTTTTAAGATAGCTGGAAAGGATGCGAATGCTACGAATTCTGCTTCTTGCTGTTGATGGCGCGACCCCTTGAGTTGCAATGAGAAGAAATTGCTCTCCGATATCGGATGAATAATCGGATACTTGATTTTCTTTTAGGTAAGGTTGAATACCGTCTCGCCATTTTCTGCGGTGCTCATTAATACTTGCTTTAGAATAACCCAAAGCCTGAAGATGTTCTACACATTCGCAGATAAGAACATCAATGTTTCTACTTTTACAATCCATAATATTACTTTATTTTAAAGGGAACGATTATGTTCGTTCCCGGAACAAAGTAATATTATCAAAACAACATTATCAAAAGTTGAGTTGAATATTAGTTATTTACAATGTAGATAGATGGCAAATTAGGGATAATATTTTACTTTGGATAAGAAAATCGTTGAATCAAATTAAAACATTTCGATAAAGCAGTTCCTCCTTTAAAAATTGTTTCGCTACCAATCGAATTGTGAGCTATTGTGTGTAAAGCATAAGTAACCCAATAATCTTTCTCGATGTAAATTGCAGGTATACCAACTTGGTCTGATGTAAAGCGTACTGCCTGACTAAATAATTGTTTGTTTTCGTGCAAGTTCATACGATATTCCATTTTTCAGTTGTCGATAATGCTTTGTTCGCTCCCGATAGTTTATATTTAGTAATTGGGTTTAACGATTTCTGTAATAAATCAGAAAACGAATTGTCTCCAATTTCTTCAAAAATTGCTCCCAATAAAGCTCTTGTTGCTGGTGGATATTTTTGTGACAAACGTACCAAAGTACTTCTGTCTTTTTCTGTCAACTCTTTTAAAATGGCTTTAAATCGCATACAAGCAGATGAAATACCAGTGTCAGGTATTTTTCTTATATTGCGAATAGCATCAAGTATTTGCAATAATGGAACAGTGTCTTTTGTGATAGTGTTTTTTTGTCGGATAAATGAAATATTGTATTTGCCTCGTTTGAAATTTGGTCGAATTTCATTTTTGCCAATCTCTATCGTATTACTCACTTGTGTGGTTAAACCAAGTTGGCTGTAAATGCTGAAACCAGTTAAATACCCAACAATTTTACGGTCAATTTCCAGTAAGTCTTTCACAATTTCGCGTTGATTGGGTTGTAAGTCGCCAAATACAGTTTTCTCTGACTTGTAATATTTGCCTTTGGAAAGTTTGTTTAATTTTCCTGCTGCGACCATGCGGTTCAGTGCTTTTACAACGGCTTCTTTCTTATTTACTTCATTTACAAAGTCTGTATATGTGAACACATATCCATTTGGAAGTCTGTCTATCGTATTTGCAATTGAATCAGTTGTTTTCATACTAAATTATTATTTTGCAAAGATAGTAAATTGTCCAGTTTATTTGATAAAAAACTGGACAAAATAATTCTGTATTTAAAAATAGTTCACAAAACCACATCCGCTATAATAAACTTACAGTGCATTGGTTTTAGCTTTATCGGCTTCTTTTTTTCTTAGCCGTAAAACTAAAACCAATGTACTGTGACCTCTCTGCCTATTATCAAAAAGCTATAAAAGCCACTGCAAGACGTTTGAAAATAAACAATCACTTGCTGTGGTTTTTTTTGCTTTTTGGGCGATTAGTTTTTCTATTGTCACACTTTCCAAAAGCCCCGACAGCAGGAGAAATACGCTATGCCGAATAAAGAAGCCACACTACGAATAACGATGGAAGCCTAATTATTAGGTGGCGTTATATCGTTCTTCTATCAATAAATATATCTTTAAATATTTCACTTCTCTCTTTTGCAAACTTTTCCATGTTTTCTCTATGTCTTTCTAATTTCTGTTTTATAGCCTGATATTCAGGGTCGGGACTATTAATTTTACTATCCAGTAAGTCTAATAACTGTTTATCAATCTTACATAAGTAATCGTAGTTGTACTCTAAAGTATTAACTGATTCTCTTTCTGAGTCAGTCGGAGGAATGTTTAAGTTTGGCATATTATTAATTTAAAATTGCATTAAATAGAGTTAAAGTAATTGTCCAATTTTCAAGTTATAACTTTTTTGATTTCCTGTTTGCATTGCAGTCCAAATTTCTTGAAGTGTTGTTTGATTTTTTGAAATCCAGTCCGTAACAGTTTTGTCATATTTGTATTTTAAGTCTCCAGCAACTCTTACACCATCATTGATTCTATAACTTGCAGCGTGTTTATAAATGCCGTAGTTAATGTGTATGTGCGGTGTTCCGTGATGGTCAGGTTCCATTCTGAATTCCAAAGGTAACATTTTTTTGAGAAGTATCTCAAATAAGCCGTCTTTACCTTTTATTGTCATTAGGTCAATGAATGCAAATTGGTCTTGTAATTCATTCAATTCTTCTTCCATTATTCAATTTTGTTTTAGTATTTTCCTAAAATAGGCCACTAATGACTCCGCTATGAGAAACAGAGTTTCTCATAGATTCGCCTTCGGAGCATCTTTTACTTAAATTAAATGTCAGTTTAATAGTCGTTTGTTAGTGCCATGCCCCCAAAGGGGGATTTGTTGAATTATTAAAATAGCTAACTTGTCAAAAAGCTCTAACGGCTCTAACACGGAACTTAGAGTTCTTGGCGGTACTGCCCTGAACACCCTGAACGACGACAACCTGGTACGAGGCACTGGTGCTGGAGGACTCGCTGGAGCTCCAATAGTTGCCCGTGGCAAAACCGCCCAATAAAGCTTGGTTTATGAATAATTGGTTTAATTCACCTATCGATGGCAGGTACCAGTCCCCCGCTACTGCTCCTCCAGTGGTTAGGGTGGCACAGCTGCTGGCGGCATAGGTGCCAGCACCCTGCTTTGAGATAATTAGGTCAGTGTTCTTGCGTCCACCGGACTTGGTGATGCCGTACACTCCAGTGGTTTCAATGCTTACGTTGGTGGCGCCAGTGACGACATTGCTGCCGTTGTACCACTGAATATCCCACTGTAAACCACCCTGGTCGACAGGGGCGCATACGAAGCCGTGAATGCCACTGGCATCAAGAAATGCTACCTTGCCGCCAAGGTAGTTATAACCAACAACAAAACCAGTTGTAAAACTGTACTCCGCGCCATAAGCAGTACCCACAGCACTAGTGGCATACGCACGAATATGATAACTGGAATTTACTGACAAGTTACCAATGGTACTTGTAAATGAACCAGTTCCTATTCCGTCAGTAGTTTTACTATTAGCAATGGTCGGATTGGCAGTAGTACTCCAGCATACCCCTCGAGAAGTGATTGCAGAACTACCTGCTGAAGTGATGTTTCCACCACTTTTAGGGGAAGCGGTTGTTGTTTCAGTTAGTGCTGTAGTAATTACTGTTGGAACACTTACCGTAAAGCTTACTTCTGCGCCATAATTTGTTCCCACTGCATTGGTGGCATAAGCCCGCACATAATAAGTAGCGTCAATTCTCAATCCTGTTATCGTACTTGAAAATATGCCTGCACTTGTGCCATTGGTAGTTTTGCTGTCTGCAGTAGTAGGGTTAGATGAGGTGCTCCAGCACACGCCACGGGCGGTAATGGGAGCACCGCCCGGAGAACTGGCATTTCCACCACTGATGGCAGAAGTGGCGGTGATAGCAGAAATGGCAGTGGTGGTTATTGTTGGCAGGGCTGTAGAAAAAGTTACTTCCGCACCATACGCTGTACCAATGCTATTGGTGGCATACGCCCGCATATAATAAGTAGTGCCTACCGTCAATCCTGTCATTGCACTTGAAAACAATCCTATTCCTGTTCCATCGGATGTTTTGGTCATCAAGGCTATGGTTGGACTTGGAGTTGTACTCCAGCATATACCTCTTTCCGTTACTGCTGCACCCCCAATGGCAGTTACATTCCCGCCGCTTGCTGCCGTAGTAGCAGTAATGGAAGAAATGGCCGCGGTGGTAACAGTTGGGGTTGTTCCAAAGCTGACTTCCGCACCATAAGCCGTACCAATGCTGTTGGTGGCATAAGCCCTTACATAATAAGTAGTGCTCCCAACCAATCCTGTAATGGCACTTGTAAATAAACCTAAACCCGTTCCATCGGATGTTTTGGTAGCCAATGCAATAGTTGGATTTGGAGTTGTACTCCAGCAGACACCTCTTTGCGTTACTGCTGCACCCCCCATGTCAGTTATATTTCCCCCACTTGTAGCAGTAGTGGTGGAAATTGCTGAAACGGAAGTAGTTGTAATTGTTGGAATGGTACTAAAGCTCTCTTCTGCTCCATAAGCTGTACCAATGCTGTTGGTAGCATATGCCCGCACATAATAGATATATCCTACTGTTAATCCTGTTATCGCACTTGTAAACGCACCTATTCCTGTTCCATCTGATGTTTTGGTAGCCAAGGCTATGGTTGGACTTGGAGTCGTGCTCCAGCATACCCCCCTTGCGGTGACTGCCGCACCACCAATGGCAGTCACATTTCCACCGCTTGCAGCCGTAGTAGTGGTAATGGAAGTAATGGCGGTGGTTGTTGCTGATGGCAAAGATGTAGAAAAGCTAACTTCCGCACCATACTTTGTACCTATTGGGTTAGTAGCATACGCACGTACATAATAGGTATTTCCTGCTGTTAATCCTGTAATAACACTTGTAAAACTACCATTAAGTGCTCCATTATTTGTTCTGTAATTAGTAATGGTTGGATTAGATGAGGTGCTCCAGCAGACTCCTTTTGCTGAAATTGGTGTTTCAGCCTCAGCAGATGCATACCCGCCGCTTACAGCTGTATTGGCGGTGATGGCAGAAATGGCAGTGGTTGCAACTCCTGGTAAGAAATAATAAAAACCCACTTCAACACCATACGCTGTCCCTGTGATGTTAGTGGCATAAGCCCGCACATAATAGGTACTACCAATTACAAGTCCTGTTATCACACTGGTAAATGCTCCAGTACCAGTTCCGTTTGTGGTTTTGCTGTCAGTAATAGTAGGGTTAGATGTGGTGCTCCAGCACACGCCCCGTGCAGTTACAGTAGCTCCACCGCTAGAAGTGACATTTCCTCCACTTGTGGCACTAGTTGCATTTATTCCAGTAATTGCAGTGGTAGATAAAATGGGAATTTCACCCATTATACAGCGAACGGACATACCAACGCTTTTTGCGTAATAACCTCTTGTAACTATACTGTTCTCATTTGATAAAGACCTATACCAGCCATTAGTTGTAGTTGTACCTTCGGTTGAACTCCACCAATATCCTATATTGCCAATGTCATATATCGAATTATCCGTACTTCGAGAACCTCCGGGCAATGCAGTAAAACCTGTAATATTAGTGGCAGTTGTATTAGCAGTTGCCCAATGTAAGTTTCCTTTCTCTTTAAGTTTATCTCCGGCAAGATTCAATCCACCTAAAAAATCGGATAAGCTTGTCCAGTCTGCATCAGTAGGTATATGCCAACCAAGAGGGGCTAAGTTATTGGTACTTGAAACTGCATACCAGTTATATAATTTTCCATAGGTTGTGCTGTTGCTGGGTGTAGCGTAATTGCTGGAAGCTTGGGTTGTTGAAGTTCCCCAAGTGGATAAATTTGTTTTATCAGTTATTGCAATGTTATTACGGTATTTGCTCGTTTTCAGATTTTCCGCCATCCATACTTGACTACCTATTGTAACAGTTGAATAATAATTACCATCCACATCTTTACATTCCACAAAATTGAAATTGATCGTTTTATTCCCTGTGATTATATCTGTCAAAACACTTGTGTAATTACCCGAGTATGCTTTAAAAAGTAGCAAATCACCTGCTGTATATGTCATTGGTATAACGGCACTTTTACTTTTTTGAAGCGTGTTTGCTTTTTTAGAGTCAATGAAAATGATGTTTGGTTGAGAGAAATTGCTGGATTGACTGATAACTTTAGCCGAATTTGAAAAGCCGATTCCTGTAACTTGTAACGTATAGGCCCCTCTTGGTAAAGTTAATTGAAATAGATTTACTCCTTCATTTATTTTTTTGATAATTCCTACCATTTTCCGCCCATCTAAAGCTAAAACATTGATTTGAGTTATTCCAGACGATTTTGAATTGAATGAAATGGTAGACTTGTCAATTATCGGATTAGGATAAATTTTTAATGATTCATTATTTTCTGTCAATAGGTTGATTGCGTTTAATCCTTCCGATAATACCAAAACATTACCCGCTGGTACTGATATTGTAGTGCCTTTTGTAAGGTTTTGGACAATAACATTCTCTACGGATGTACTCGCTCCCGTTCCAGAAAATGAAATTGTGTAATCTGATGCACATATCTTGGATGAAACGCTAAGCAACAATAATAAGGTTGCAATTGAAAGAATGGAAACATAAGATTTGCTTTTCATGATTCAAAATTTTATTTGTTTAAAAATCTGTATTCCTTTTGTTTGAATTTATTTTTTTCTTTTTCTGTATTTAAAATCATGAAAGTTTAACGTTTTTTCTTTTCAAATTCTCTTTTCACGTTGCCTTTTTTGACTTGTCGATTAATTATTGCACTGTTTTCTTTTTTTTTATGCATGTTTGGTAACGACCGAGGCTATGGGCATTTGGCGGTTTGCGGGAGCATTCGCTGTCGTGAAACGACAAAGTGAATGCGGGAGCAAAGACCGCTAAATGCACGTCAGCCAGCCAATGAACATAGGCGTGTGTTAGCAGCATACTGTTTTGTTTTTCAAGTCGTTTGTCTTATATGTTTTAGTCCAGTTGGTTTGTCTGTCAGTTGAAAAAATGGGACTTGTGATAAAATTAAAATTACGCCTGAGGAAGCTCGTCCCACATAGTTCTGATTTATATAATCTCTTGTTATTGAGCCGTCTTGTAAAAGTCTATTTACTGCTTGTCTAAATATTTCTATTTTGATTTTTCCAGTCTTTCCGGTTGAAGTAATTCGTTCGACTTCACTCCAATTTACTTTTACAATTTTATTTGTTTCTCCACTGTTCCTAGTCAAAATTTTACCTTGTAATGGGATAATGTATTTTTCCCAAATACCTTCAAAAGTGGTGTCGTTACTTATTATCTTTTTTGTTGTCAATGCAATAGAACTGTCAATATATAAAATCTCAATTCTTAGTTTTTTCGCAACTTCAGAAGCGTCAGGAAGCAATATCCCGTCTGTTGCAATAACAGCTTTTGTACAATCGAAATAGTCTTTTGCTCCGTGAAGTTCCATAACCATTTGTCGATTGATTTTTCTTGTCCCTTTTCCATACATTTTTGCTTGAATAGCAATCTTTTCTTTGCTTTTAATCGCAAATACGTCAACTCCATAATCATTGCTATATGAAGTCGTATTAGCTTCATATCCTTTGTTGCGAAAGTGTTCACAAACTAATTCTTCAAATTGTTTCGGATTCATTAGTCTTTAAGATTTGCAAATGGTCGTTTACCATAAGTTGATACAAATTGTCTGATTAGTTCAGCTTCAAACTCTCTAGGGTCTGCCAATAAAGATTTCCAACAAACTACAAGCTCATTTGAGTATTTTATTTGCCAAATGAGTCTACCGCCATAATGTCCAATGTTCTTCCCTTGACCAAAACTAAAGTATTGTCTTAAACGAGATTTTAGAGAAGTCGCTTTGCCTATGTAAACAACTTTTGTGTTTTCGACCCAATTTGAATTTAGTTCACTCAAAGAAACGTTTGGATTTTTTCCTTTGAAGTGTCCACCAGTACCGATATTCAAAAAATCTCCTGATTTATTGTCAACATTTAATACAAGATATACTCCATTCTTGTCAGGAAGCATTGAACTGTCGAGGAACAACTCGCTCATTTTTTTAAATCCTATAAATCCAGCTTTTTTTAATTCTTCAATGTCGTTAAATGTCATACTTCTATAGTTTTTGTGTCTGTTTTTCTTTTTTTTTACAGCTGCTGCTAACGACCGAGACTAAGCGCAGTAGCCGATTTGCGGGCTACTTCACTGTCGCACTACGATGAGGGTAATGCGGGCGATGAAACTCCAAAATTGCACGGATTCGGCTATTGTCGCTTAGACGTGTGTTAGCCGTTCGCCCTTTGTTTATGTTTAGTCAGTCAACCAGTTTAATGCTTTTTCAGTTATGCCATTATACCAATCTACTTCGTTGTCAGTCGAGTTTGCTAATTCATTTGACCGTTCAAAAAATCTTTGTACGTGTCTTGGTTCAGGAACATAATTTGCGTTGTAGGAGTCCTCAACCATTTTTCTGAAAACACTTAATGGTAATGGTACAATGGTAGAAGTTCCTCCGTAAAATTGTATATTCATTTTATGCAATGCGTAAAAATGTGCTTTGCAAGAGTCATTTATGTTCGGAGCAATGAATAAGCAGTAAGCAGGTTTTTCTGTTTCTCTTTTGAATTTCGCAAGGTGTCTTGTTACAGGTTCTCCCTCTGTTTCATATTGTTTTTGTCCGCTTTGCATTGTTACTTCTACGGTTAACCCAAAGTCTTCATAATCACAAACAATGTCTGCCATATTACCTTGTGCTGTTGACATTGGGTTTCCAAAATCATCAAATTTCAAGTTCGCTTTAATGTTACCACCGTCCAACATTGTCATTGCACGCCAAGTGTTCCACTCTAACATTAATGGTGTGTCGTAAAGAGATTTTGCTATTATTTGGTCAAATGTTGAGCTTATTTCCTCAAATTGTCGATAATCTTTTATAGCAGTTACTTGTTCTGTTATTAGCTGTTCTTTTCTACTCTCTAGTTCGTCTGCAAAAATATCTTTAAGTTCAAGCAAAGTTGTGCTTGCTGATATTTGAATTTGTGGAAACTCTGTACTAATTCTTTGTTCAAGTAATTCTCTATTATCTGTAAATAATGTTGGAAGCTGTGGGTTTCCAAGATATGCAACATATTGTCTTTCATTATCAATAAAGCAAGGCTCTCTGTCTGTATTTTGCAAGAAATAATCAACTTCTTGAATTTTTTCTGGCACTACAGAAATTGATTTTCCAAGTTGTGAAATATTTACAAGCGCTGTTGCTCTTAAATAGCGAACACAAGCATCTGCATAATCTCGCATATTACTTGATTTTGTTTTCAAAAACTTTTCAATTGAGCCATCAGTTGTCTGTCGAGTTCGAGTGTTACCTGAAGATATGTCCGAACTATAAATTTCTCTTAATTCTCTATCTAAATATTCTGCTCGAAATCTTTTGTAATTTCCTTCGTTTTGCGCTTTTGCTATTCTGAATTGATTAATCTTTTCAACTATTGTATCAAATTCTCGGTAGTCAACTAATTGCAAACCAAAAATCATCAACTCATCAAATTTCAATGAACCAAAGTGTCTAACTAATCGGAATAATTCGAGATATGGTTTGACCCTAAATTCAGCCGAATTTTCAGTTGGAGTATGATAAGGAGACGGAACTTGAAACTTGAGCAACTGCCTTAAAAATATTTCTTCTTTCCGTCTTGAGTTTACTAACTCTACACCGGCTGGAGTTAACTGAATTGTAGGTGATAAAACAACAAAACCGAGGGCCTTTGGCGCTCGGTTTATTCTGTCTCTTGCACTAAATGCTGGGTCATTTGCACCTTCACCATTAAAAAAGTTTTCCTCTTTTAATAAATCCATAAAGGCTCTTTGTGTTTCTGTATTCCACTGTTGCCCTGAAAAATGAGTGTTTAACAACCCAATTTCAGGAATCATTTTAGCTGGTGTTCGTGGGGAAGTTGTAACGAAAATTACTTTACTGTCAATTCTTGCCATAATGTTTTAAAGTGCAAATTCTATTTCAAGTTCTAAATGTGGGTAGTATCTTTTTTCGGCGTTGCCATAATTTGAAATCAAAATATGACTTGCTTCCGATTTAAATCTGTTTCTAATATTTACTGAATACGATTTACCGTATTCATCAACAATCAAATCCCCATATAATTTTTCTGTCAATGGAGTTCTTCCAATAACCATAAGTGCTTTACATTTAAGCTGTCTATATTGGCGTGCTAGTTCAATATGATTTCTTTCGTTAAATCCGTCTTTGTGTTCAATATTTCCATAATCAGAAAAAACACAATCATAAGGCGGGTCTAAAAACATAAAATCATTTTCATCTGCCATACTAAATATATCTGAGTAGTCAAAATTGAAAATTTCAGTGTTTGAAAGTAATTTACTATGTGCTTTTGTAACTAATGAAGTATTTAAATTTGAATAACGTCCGTATGGTACATTAAAATCACCTTTAGCATTATAGCGAATCATTCCCGAATATGCTGTTTTGTTAATGAAGAAATAGATTAATGCATCAGAGTATTTCTTTTCAGTCAAGTCGTTGAACATATCTCTTAACTGATAGTATAATGGTTCGTTTTCATCTTCTACTCGCTTGTCAGGTGTCTTGCTCTTCAGTTCTTCAAATCTTTTACGATTTATTGTGTAAATCTTTTCAATTTCAGATAATTCCGTTTTAAGAGTTTCAAAATTGTCTTTTACACCTAAATAAAACGTCATTAGTTTTGAATTAATGTCGTTTATAATTGCTTTTTTTGGTTCTAAGTGAAAAAATAATGCACCACCTCCAAAAAATGGTTCAATGTATCTTCCACTAAATTGTGGAATATGTTTAATTAAATTAGGAATTTCTTTTGATTTTCCTCCTCTGTACTTTACAAGTGGTTTCATATTTTGGCAGTTTTTAGTTTATACTCTACAATGCTCTCTGCAACAACACTTAAAATCTGTGTTGCTTCTTCTTCTTCGGCAATAATTTCATAAACTTTGTCTGCCGACCACAAACGAAGCAAGTCTTTTGATTCTACTTCAAGCAAGTCTGCAAGAACTGTCACTTGTTCTCTTTTTGCTCGTCTGTCGCCTTTTTCAATTTTACAATAAGTTGCTGTGTCAATTTTCAACGCAGCAGCTAATTCTCTCTGAGGGATTTGTTTCTCCTCACGAAGTATTCTTATTTTATTACCAAAGATTGTTGACATATTTTCGTCTTGACATTATTTGGCAAATATAGTTTGTTTTTCTGAATATTCATCTCTTTTCTGTTATTTTTTTTGCAAAGTTTGTTTTTTTTTCTAGGGTGACGGCTAACGACCGAGGCTATGGGCATTGGCGGTTTGCGGGAGCATTCGCTGTCGTGAAACGACAAAGTGAATGCGGGAGCAAAACCTGCTAAATGCACGTCAGCCGCCAATGAACATAGGCGTGTGTTAGGTTCTCGTTCATTTTCTTCGTAATATTATTTTAGTCGTTTCCTTTCTCGTTGTTACTCCAGTTTCAAACTTTCTCGCAGTAGTCAGTCAGAAAGTAATTCGCAGTTCGTTGTTTCCTTTTCGCAGTACGATCAAACGTTAATACAGTTCATTCATACGTTAATTCGGAAGGCTTATTCCTTTTATACGGTCGTTCATACGTTAATGCAGTTGTTTTGTATGTTAATACGAAAGGCTATTTCATCTTTTACCATCGTTGATACGTTAATTACGGAGGCTTATACGTTAATTCGGGTCGTTATATGTTAACCGCCGGAGGCTATTACACTTTATATGGAGGCTATTTCTCTTTTCATCAACGCTATATGTTAACTGCGGAAGGCTGTTGCAATTTATACGGTCGTTATTTCTCTTTTTATGGAGGTTATATGTTAATCAACCAACCCTTATTTCTTTCCCATCAAGGGGTCTAAAACTTCTCATTGCTTATTTGTATAATTAAGTTGAGTAAAATAACAAATACGAATGAAATTATAAACTTACAGTTCATTGTTTTTTTGTTTCAGACTTGTACTGAGCTTTCTAAGTCAGCTAAAAAACAATGTGCTGTGACCGCTCTGCCTATTTAGTAAAGCTGTAAAAGCCACTGCAAGACAAATTTTATTTAACTCAAACTTGCTGTGGCTTTTTTTGCTTTTTGGGCAATTATTTTTTCTCTGAGATTGAAATTTATTTCAATCTTCTTCCTCGATAGAGTTGCCTTCATTTTTCAATTTCTCTCTTTTCATTCTTTCTCTTCCCTCTGGAGTAAGTATTCCAGAGCCAGGTTTTATGAGAATGTCAAATTCATCCTTAACTTTATATTTAATTATAAAGAAATTGGCAATTATATATATTCCAAAAACGACGTATAACCATATTTCTTCTAAAAACATACTTAAAATGCCAGTGACTATTACAAAAGCAAAAAAATGGATAACTGAATTTTTCAAAACCATCCAAATTAAAAAAGTACCACTAAATCCTTGATTGTGCTTTTTTAATAAGTCCTTATTGCCTTTGATAACTCCCAAAATTATTGATATAAGTGTACCAATAATAACTAAAATAGTAATCAATGTGTAATTCATCTTTTAAATTTATTAGTAGTGAGTATTATGTTTTATTAATTAATGTAACCAACTATTTTTCCAATTTCTAATTGTGCATTTTCACTAAGTTCAAGAAAATCCATTTCTAGATTATCATCATCTCCTTCTAAGTAAACATTGAGAAAGCTCTGCAAAGATTCTGCTAATTCAACAAGAATAGAATATCCTTTTGTTATTCTTTGAAAAAATAAAACATCATCTTTGTGTAGGTTTGGGAGTTCTGACAACAAAGCAAGTAATTGATTTTTAGATGTAATTGCTATTGTTAATAATTCATTACTCGCAACTAACATTTGGTTTTCATCAATATTCTCTTTGTCTTGCAATGTATAGAACCCATGACATTGTAATACACTGACAAAATTCAAGTATAAGTGTTGGTTTGAAAAATAACCCAAACCACCCAACAAAACAATTCTTTCTTCTTTCATGTTTTTATGATTTTTTTTCTTACTCATTTGGCTTTTCAGAATACGCCTGTTTTTTTTAGTGGTTTCTAAACTCCACTATCTTTAATCGTGATTTGCTGTCACTAAGGGTGGTCAACCCCTGATTATTATTGACCTGTATTGTTGATAATTAAGTATTTGATTTCATGTTTTGTTGATTTAAATACAACGAAAACAACTCCGAGCATTCATTACAGTTCCAACATTGGAAACGACAATTTTTAATTCTCTTTCGCCAATGTAAAAGTTGATTATTATATCTGTCTGTATTTTCTATAAAGTATTTTATTACATCAGAGGGTTCAAAAATATATTCATTACTTGTTTTAAATTTTTCAATTGTATCTAAACAATCAGTTAATGTTTGAAAAGCCCTTCTTCCAGGCAATTTAATTATGTCAAAATATTTACATATTTCATTTAAATCGTCATTAAAAGACGGAAGATTTACAGATAGTAAAGAGGAATATGAAAAATCGGTTGTAGACAAACAAGAAAATTGTTGAGGGTAACGAAAAACATCTGTATTTTTATTGAAATCGGGGTTGAAATCAGGAAATGTAAGTGTGTGTTGATGATGTTCCTCTATTAAAGGACATATTCCGGGACAGCCTTCACCCGTTAAAAGAGAAGTAAAAACATACTTTCCTGTTCGTTCTTCAAATTTAAGTTGAGCTTGTCTTATTTCTGCTAGTGTTTTATGATCTCTAATTAAAATTCGATCAATATTTACATAATCATAACCTGCTTCGGCATTATTCCAAAAATCTTGTGCATTTCTCACACGTCTTAATACAGTGTTCTTAATTTTTAATTGAGGAAAAGTTTTCTGGATTGTTCCAATTTTCATCCACAATAAATGTGGAACAGTAATACTTCTAAGCCCAAGGTCATAAAGTGGATGTAAGTTTTTGATAAACTCATTTAATGTTTCATTCGAGTTAGACGTATAAATATTGTTTGTAACTGGGCTAATGAGAATCCCTGTTTTCTCCTGTAAAACAAGTAATTGTCTTAAATGAAGCTGCATTATTTGTTCATTGACATAAACACCATGCGCATCTTTAATAAATGGGGGAATATGATAAGTAAAGTTTATATCGCTTATTTTAGAAGATATATTTTTTAATCGTTCGATTAGATATTCACTAGACAAAATTTCTAAATTGCTTTGACTCAATGAAGGACTCACAGAAATTGTGAATTTCATTTTTTCAAGATATTGATTTTGTACATTCATGTATTTTGTGATTTTTTTGTTAATAGTTCTATTTTAAATTGAACACTTTATGAAAATTACTGTCAGTCCACTGCTTAAACGCTTCAATACCAAATACATTAATATAATTAATTATATTCTTTTTATACAGCTCGGTTAGAGATTCTGTTGGATAATAATGTGAATCTAATGGAAAATCACTACCGAATATGATTTGATTACTCCCTAACTTATCATAAATATTTTTTAATCCATCAAAAGAGATATATGCTGTATCAACATAAGCATTAGGGTTTCTTTTCAATATATTTAAAGTTTGATTTTCAGGTCTACCATGAGCTAATATTACTTTTACATCAGAAAATTCGGAAATGAGTTTTTCATAAGAACCCGATTCAGGACCTCCCGGCTTATAGCCAGTATGTAGTAATACTGGCAAGTTTCTTTCTCTAGCAATAGAAAAAACTCTTTTAATTGGTTTGGCATTACAATCCCAGTTTTCAGAATATCCATGAATTTTAAAACCGAAAATTGGAAAGACAAAGTATTGACTTAAATCACTTGAATTTTCAAGCATATACTTAGTAACCCATAACATTGGCATAGTTTTATTAGGCTCAAGTTCAATTAGTTCTTCAAGTTCAATTCTTGCTTTGTCAAAATTTTTATAAGTTGTAGGAGATGATACTGCCCATTTCATAATGCCAAGTTCTTTTAAACTTTTTATTAGATTAGGAGGCGAAAAATAAAAGTCATCGAAACATTGACCAACATGAATATGGCTATCATGAATCGGAAACCCAATATCTTCATATTTCATTTTGTGTAATTATTTATTTAAATTCCTCAGCGGTAAGTTTTTTTGTCAAAAAAGCAACATCGCAATAGTGTTGGTTAATTTCAAACATATCGCCTTTACTTTCGTTAAAGTTTCTAACTAAGCACATTGCACAATATTCCAATGCATCACATGAAATACATTTTTCAAATTTTGTTCTTTTTAAATTTCGAAGTTTGTTAATTTCAGTTGATGTCTTCCATATCTCTTTTAATGTGCTTTCAGTGGAATTACCTAAAACTAGACCCTGAAAACCAGCGCATGGATATAATAAACCATCGTATGAAATGCAAACATTATCAATACCTACTCCACAAATTGGTACTTCTTCTTTTTTTTCCTTATATGATTGAGGGGTTTCCTTTTCAAATAATGCACGATATTCATCTTCTACCTCTATTATTTCCTTAATCAACTGTTCAGTCTCAGAAATATCGAGCCTTTGTTCGAGATTTGATGTGTCTCCATCATACTTCGCCATAAGAATAAAATCACTTAATACTCTAACTCCATTTTTTTTACCCCACAATGCGACCTCTTTGTAAGAGTTTCTATTAACCTTCATTATTGGACAGCTAATTTGAAGTGGAATGTCATTTTCAATAATCTTTAATGCATTTGCATATGTCTTTTTAAACGAACCAGGGACTTTTGTTATTTGATCATGAACCTCTGGGTTCATGCTATAAATTGAGAATTGGATTTTTGCGATATTTAGTTTTTTAAGTCTTTCAATTTTACTTTCATCGATAATTGTTCCATTTGTAAGTACATTAATTATGAAATCGTTTTTTCTAGCATATTCTAGTATTTCATAAAATTGGGGATGCAAAAAAGGTTCACCACCAGAAAAAGTAATACTGAGTGTGCCCATTTCTTTTAACTGGTCTAATAGACTTATTGCAAAGGCGAAATCAATGTTGTTTGTTTTGTCAGCGTGCGGAATATAACAATGAATACATCTCTCGTTACATTTAGCTGTAACTTCAAAATGAGTTCCAAAAATTGTTGGATTACTTCTAAAAAAGTCATGTAAATATTCAGATGTCAGACTTAAATTATTTTCATCCTCTTTTAATAAATTTATTGCGTTTTGTCTTAGATCAAAGTTTTTATAAGAAAAGGTGAAGTCTTTTTTCTCTAACTCTTCAATGTTGTTGGCTGTTATAATAAAAAAATCAGACTCTAATTCATTAATGAATTCAATAAAATCAGTCTCAATTTCCTCTAAAGATGTATCTGAAAATATATTTGTTAGATTTTTCGTAATAATATCTATTGCTTTTGGTTCTCTAGTAATCTGCTCTAAAAATATTCTCCCAAATTCATCATAAACTCGGTCTTGTTTTGTAAACTGATTAGTAATGTACCCTATGTTTTTGTAAAACCGAACAAAGGTATTTTGGCTTAATCTTATGTATTTCATGAATTTTGTTGTTTAAATAAAATTTGAGGTATATAAAAAAATATACCTCAAATTTAGATTATTGCCTGAAACAGGTTTTACATTGATAACTGTCCCTTGCTGGACAACCAGCTGCATAGCCCCCTTCTGGAGCATTTTTTGCAATTAAAGATGGCTTTTGGTACTTCATAAAAAAATAATTTAAAGTTTTAAAAAAAAGAGAATTTATTTTGAAATTACAAATAAGAAATAAGAAATAATATTAAATTTACAAGCTACAAATATATAAATATATTTAAAAATACACAAAAGATATCTGTTTGTTGTAATGAACTATCAATTAATTTGATGATTTTTTCAACTTCTTTTCTACTGTCGATACAACTATTAATTGTATTAATGAAAGAATTAATCCAATTGGGAATCTTATAATAAAACCAAAAATCCAAGCAAATATATAGCCTAGAATCCCACCAGGATTGAAAGTGTTAGGGCCCCATTTTATTGATTGAATCATTTGATATTTTACATATGCACTTGTTTTCATGTACCCTTCATAGTTTATTTCTGGGTTTTTGATTTTTCCTAAAAAATATATTTTATATGAACCAGTTGATTCAGGTGTATTGTCAATAGTTGCTGAAAATCTATCAGAAACAGATGCTACTGATATAATCTCACTTGTATTACCTTCTGCTTTTAATTGGTTTTCAAGATGATTAATAACATCTTGACGAATAAACGGAGTTTTACTTGATACCATTAAATCAAAGTAAGCTTTTTGAGCTTGTGTTTCTTCTTTCATAAATATTGATTTTAAATTTTGCTTACTTAAAAGGGCATCAGCATTCCCATTTTATTCTTTTTTTTTCATTATTTTGTAGAATCTTGTGTGATTTGTGCGCTGTTTTTTCTTTTTTTTGAATGGAACCTAACGACTAAGGCTATGGGTATTTGGCTGATTGCGGGAGTATTTACTGTCGCACCGTTACAAAGCCCATGCGGGTGATAAACCTTCAAATACCTACCAAGCCAGCCAATACCCATAGGCGTGTGTTAGCGGCATGGCCATTTTAATGTTGATTTGGTTTTTTGTTGTTTGAATAAATTGTTTTATATTTGTCAGACAATAATAAAAAAATGACAAATAACCAAAAATTAAGCAATTCAGAGGAGATTACAAATATTTCCTTAATTATAGGGAAATTTATAAATTTATCGTCTGAGATAGAGCATAATATTAACTTTATAATTGCAGCGCATTTCTTCAAAAATGACGCGGTTTTTGAGTTAAACGAATTTGTGTTATCTGAGCTTTCTTTAAGAAGCAAATGTCAGATTATGATTAATATACTTAGAAAGAGATATCCTGATATTTATAAAAAATACAAAGACTTAATTTCTTTGGATGAAATGAGAGCTAACAGAAATAAATTTGCTCATAACACATTTTATTATTTTGAATCAAAAACTGGTAAAAAAGATTATTCAAAATTACAAATGAACAAATCTCAGGATTTTAAGCCAGCTAAAGATGTTATGTCGTTGAAAGAGTACGAAAAAGTGTTTAAAAAATCTGTAGAACAGCTAAGAATAACCACTAATATTCTAAGCGACATATATTCATTCAATGAGGAGAAATTAAGCCGTCAGTAATTTTTTGTGCCATGATGGTTTTAAGCCGTTCTTTTCTTTTTGGGTCTGACACTATCTTTTCCACTGTCGACATATTCTCATTATTCCAGAATTCATTATAGTTTTCTTCTTCATCTAAATCGTTGTTCTTTTCCTTGTTATTTTCCTTCTTGCCTTTTTTCTTGTCTTGACCAGTTTCCGCAGCGTCATTTCCGTTTTTTTTACATGGCTTGCCGCTAACGACTAAGGCTAAGCGCATTTGGCGGTTTGCGGGAGCTGATTTTTCAGCCAAGCAATGAAGCTAATGCGGGCGCAACACCTGCTAAATGCACGTCAGCCAGCCAATGTGCTTAGGCGCGTGTTAGCGGTTAGGTGCTTGGTTTTCAGTCGTTTTTTTGTATTTCAGAATATAATGTATAATTTTGTCGTATAAATAAATAAAATGGAAGCAAATAAAAAAATATTAAATCAAGATTTTGAGGTGAAAATCCCTGATAATCATTCATTAGAGCATTTGCACTTCGTATTCAGTCAGTCAGAAAAAAGACTAGAAGAAAGCAATAATTCTATTGACTTTACAAATTCAAAAACATTTTCAATATTGTCAATTGTTATAGCTGCTTTTTCTGCGATTTCAGTGTACATATTCTCTAATTTTGATATAAATGGAGAGTATTCACCTAAAATGTCAACTGCAATAATTATGTCGATTTATTTATTAAATGTGTTGCATTTAATAAGTAAAAATGTAATTCATATAAAATACGAACCTAAAGGAAGTCTTCCAAGTAAAATGCTAACATACCCTCCAAAATGGGCTAATACAGAAGAATTGCATTTTAAAACTGTAATTTATGACGAAATGGTAAGTTACGACATTCGCACAAAAAAGAACTTTGAGTTCAATAGTCCACGAGTTATTGTTATTGACAAAGTTATTCGTCTTTTAATCTTTTTTCCATTTTTGTCTGCTTTAATATATTCTATTTCATTGTTTTTCAACCTGTTTTTATAGGCTTTTTATTTCAATTCCACTTGTGTCATTTTGGTATCTATCGTTGTCTTGTTGAACTTGTTGTTGGTCTCCATCTTCAAAACTGTAAGTTTTCATAATTTTTATTTTAATGTTTTATGTAATGTCTTTATTTTGTGTTATATTTTTGAATTTGTTTAATGTCAAACGCAAATAGAGGTGAATATATTAGACCCAATTCGTTTCCAACATATCCATCATTTTGTATAACATAATCCATATTAGAAGCAAAGCAACCATTAAATGTAACATACAAAACTCTTTTGTCTTCAGTTAATATACTACCACTAAAACTTATAGTTATTTGTTTTATTTTTTTGCACTTACCGCTAACGACCGAGGCTATGGGCATCCTGCGGTTTGCGGGAGCTTCACTGTCGCACTGCGACAAGGTGAATGCGGGCGCAAAACCTGCGGAATGCACGTCAGCCAGCAGGTGAACATAGGCGTGTGTTACCAGCTGGCCATTGGTTGTATATAGTTGTTTTCATGTCGAAAGAATTTGTCGATTTATAATTATCCGGTCAGTGTTATAAGTCAATTTTCTTGTTCTGTTCTTTCTTGTCAACCATGCAACTAAAACCTAAATAATTGTCAAAACGCACAAAACCTAAATAATCAACTCTCCACAGTTCATTGTTTTTTTCTTTCAAAATGCACTTCAACTGTCTAAACGAGCAAAAAAAACAATGTGCTGTGACCGCTCTGCCTATTATCAAAAAGCTATAAAAGCCACTGCAAGGCGTTTGAAAATAACACTAACTTGTTGTGGCTTTTTTTGCTTTTTGGGCGCTTAATCTTTATAATCTATTTTGTTATTTATCGTTGATTAAACCTTGAAAAATAATCATCTATATCTGCTCGAAGTTCAATTCCAACTCTTTCAAAACAGTCTAGTAGGTCTTGGTATGCTCCTTCACCACCAAGAAAATCCCAAAATTCTTCTGCAACTTTTAATTCATTTGGTAAATCAAGCATACCACGCATTGTCCAACGGTTATATGGTTGTGGGTCATAAGGATTGTAAGGAATTGCGATTATTGTTTCAATGTTAGCTGTTGGATTCGCAGCAAGAGTTGTTGCAACCCATTCTAAAAGAGTACGTTTAAATTCCTTAAAACCACCAGCGTTGGGTTTTGCAGTTTTTATGTCAAATAAATAAATTGTATCATCATGTCCAATAATTTTTACATCTACTTTGGTTGGTTTTACAGTTTTCATTTCCCCCATTTGACACACTGCCCTAATCGCGGCAATTTCATCAATTTTATTTGGTGAAGTTTCAGCTATTGCCAAACTGTCCATAATGTTTTGAATTACCTTATGAGCTTCAGAAGAGATTTGAGTCCCTGAAGTTGCTTGAGCATGAGCAGATTTAAACTTAGTTGAAGCTAAAGCCAATGCAACAGGTTCAAAAATACTTGTTCCAAAATTGGTGTTCAATGAATGAATAAATGAATACAATGCTAATCTGTCTTTTCCTAACAACCTTGTATGAAAAGGCATTACAGCAGGTTCAGGATTGTAATTTTGAAATTTGTGTCTAAGGCTGTTTTTTAATACGCTTTCAACTTTTAGAATTTGATTTTGAGTTAGTGCCATTTATTTTCTTTTTAAATGAAAAATTATTTCTGAATATGCTCCTTTATCTTTTTCTGTTCTATTTAAAACTGGTCTTTTATATTGATTTACAATTTGCATTCCGGCATTTTCTGCAATTGTCGGATACATATTATATTTGTCATTAGCAACGAGGAAAATATCAAAGTCATCTGCCAAGTATTTCTTTGCGTTATTCAATACATCGCTTATTCCCTGAATATAACTTAGTTTTGCTTCTTTACCTTGTCCTTTGAAAAGCGGTCCAATCTCCAATTCATCTTTTCTCTCAAAACCAAACAAATCGTAAGCATAAGCGTGTTGTTCGTGATAATCAATTAAACCAACATAAGGCGGAGAAGAAAAAATTCCTTTAATTTTTTGTTTAGAAACTAAATTAGCAAAATCTGGATTTCGCTTTTCCAATTCACCAACAATATCTATTGTTCTGCTATCTCCGGTTAAACAATTATGAAAAGTAGGTTTTCTTAATCTGTCATATTCAGCCAATCTCTTGATTGTGTCTTTTGAATAGCTTTCCCACCATTTTAAGATTGAAAATAACGGTTTACAAATTTTTCCATGTTTTCCGCAATAATATGTCGTAGTAACAGGTTCAAATAATGTCGCTAAATCAGCGTGAGTGGTTGCTCTACAACTTCTAATTGCTCTACTCAGAATTACACTTACAATTCTTTTTGTGTCCCTATTTTGAATTTTCTTTATTTCCTCAAAAACGAACTGAATTTCATTTCGAATGTGGTTTGAATACCATTTTCCAAGAAAAGAATCTTCTTTGTCTTGTCTTAATTTGATTTTATATTCTTCAACAAGTTGATTGTAGATTGGCAAAAACTCCAGTTCCTTTTCTTTTCCGTAAACCTTCTCATCAACCTCTTTTCTGTGTAATTTGTATTTGTATTCCGGTACTGGAAAGTATTTGTTGTTAAAAATATTCAACTCTTTCAATAACTTCAACTCAAATTCAATTGTATGCGAATCTTCTAAAAATAATTTTAATGCTTTCGTGATTCTTGTTATTTCAGATTGGACATCAACAAGATTATATTGTATTACTTTACAATTTCCAATTAAAGCATTAAAAGCTGAAACGTCAACTCCAATGGCGTTAATTCCAAGTTCACAGGCTTGTACCATTGTCGTTCCACTTCCTGAAAATGGGTCTAAAACAATATCACCTTCTCTGAAATATACTTCTTTCTTAAATTTATCTGTGTGGTTATCAAGAAAATATTCCACAAGTTGTGGAATGAACTTACCTTTATAAGGGTGAAGTCTGTGAACGTGTTTTGTCGTTTCGGCTTCTTTATATTGGTCAAATGAAAGTGTCCAATTTAAATCATCTCCAAGTTCATCTTTCCATGATTCTTGTCTTGTTGTTTTTTGGTCTTTGTAGTAATGAATAAGTTCTTCTTTTAAGACCATAGTTGAGCCATTCTCTCCAATTTTCTTAATTCGTCCATACTGGATAAGATAAGAAATGTTTGAAGTTGTTACATTCTTGTCTAGGTATTCGGAAGCCCAAACACTGGCTTCGTTTATAGATAAAAACTCTGACATTTTATTTAATATTTGTTCCACCGTATTTAATTGTTTGTTCTGCGACTTTCAATGCTTCCATTCCAAAGTCTTCGTTTTGAATTTCGTAAAGTATTTTTTCGCTTAAATATTGAGTTAGAATAAAACTTTTATCAATTTCCAGAATGTCTGATAACTTAATAATCTGTTCTTTCGTAGCTTTCCTTTCTCCTCTTTCGATTTTACTTAGGATTGCAGTGTCAATACCAATTTGAGTTGATACTTCTCGAAGTAAAAACCCTTTCATTTCTCTTTTTTCTCTTATTAATTCACCTGTTGTCATTGTTTTTTTTTGTTCTAAAATAGTGACTTGACAATAATTGTCAAATGTAGTGAGTTTTTTTCAAATAAGAGTAATTCTATCGGTGAAACTTTTCAACAATTTTCAAAATTGTCAAGGGTTTTGAAATTTTCTGTCTTTAATTCGGTTGTCAAATAATGAGTTACGGTTGTCTTTTTTTCTTTTTTTTCTCGGCTTGCTGGTAACGACTAAGGCTAAGCGCATTTGGCGGTTTGCGGGAGTATTCACTGTCGCACTGCGACAAGGTGAATGCGGGCGCAACACCTGCTAAATGCACGTCAGTCAGCCAATGTGCTTAGGCGCGTGTTAGCAGCATAGCCGTTTGTCGTTATACAGTATTCTTTTTTGGTTATGTTATTGTCTGTCAATACTAAAGTCAGTTTTCTTTTCTTGTTTTTTCTTGTCAGCCAAGCAAAAATAAGCAAAATAGTTGTCTAAATGCACAAAACTAAAATTATAAACTCTCCACAGTTCATTGTTTTTTTTTTAAAATGCACTTCAATTGTCTAAACGAACAAAAAAACAATGTACTGTGACTACTCTGCCTATTATCAAAAAGCTATAAAAGCCACTGCAAGACAATTAAAAAATTACACCAACTTGCTGTGGTTTTTTTTGCTTTTTGGGCGTTTAATTCAGGCAGTATCTAATACATGCATTTGTTTTTCTGTTGGATTTTCGAGTCAAGAATACTCTATTGTTTAACAAATTTCTTTGTGTAAGTGCCTTCATTTGAAGTTAGATTCAAAATATAAACTCCTTTATTAAGCTTACTTAGAGAAATTCTTTCATTGCAAATTACTTGTTTAGTAATTAGTATTTTGCCACTTAAATCAGAAATTGAAATTTTGACTTCACTTTCCAAACCACTAATTTGAAAATAATTAACTATCGGATTTGGAAAGATATTTATACTTTCTTTGTTGATGTTTTTAGTGCTTGTTGTATTAACTTCAACTACATTCGTGAAATCTTTCCATTGATTTGCAGCTTGATAGAGTGTCTTTGAACCAATTGGCACGTATAATGTACATGTGGTTTTGTCTACATTAGAAAATACATTAGTTGAATTTGTTAAATCTAAAGGTATAGTTGAATTAACATATATGGAACGTAAACTTTTGCATTCTGAAAAAGCTCCTGAGCCAATAAATGTTACAGAATTTCCTATTGTCACACTAGTAAGCGATGAATACCAAAAAGCCCCAATCCCAATTGAATTAATTGGCTCAATAATTTTTAGGTTTCCTAATCCTGCACAAAATTCAAATGATTTGTATGATAGTCCTGTTACACTTTCAGGTATTAAATAATCACCTTGTTTACCCGCTGGGTAAATAATTAGTTCTGTCTTATTTTTATTGAATAATACTCCATCTAATGTAGAATAGTTCGGATTAATATTATCTATTTCAAATCCTGAAAGTCCAGTACATAAACCAAATGCATCTTCTCCAATTGTTGCAATTGATGATGGTAGAGTAAATGTGCCAGCTAAATTGTAACATTCGGCAAACGTTCTGTCACCAATAGAAATAACAGATGGTGGCAAATCTATTGAAGATAGATAAAAACATCCAACAAAAGCCTCTTCGCCAACATATACAGTGGAAGGTGGAAGCTTTATAGATCTAAGTTGACCACCATGAAATGTGTAATCTGGAACTTTGTTCGCAGCATAAACAATGCTTGCTTCGTTAATATATTCCTTGATATTTGCTTGACTCAAGTCAAGTGTTATTAGTCTTTTCATTGTTGATATGGTAGAAAAATCTCTTTTATCAATATCACCTTTAATAGTTAGATTATTTACATTATCTAATTCGTTTTGAGAGAAAAATGAAGACAATGTTCCAGATGAACTTAATTCAATTGTTTTTACAATATTATACAGAATTGTTTTTTTACGTGGGTCGTTTAAAATAGGAAATTCTTTGCTTCCATTCTTTTGAAAAATATTGGTTATTTCTAAATTAATAGTGTCCAAAGGCAGTATAGACTCGAAATGTAATTGAACTAAATTTTTATTAAAATCCTGAGATTTTAAAATAACTTGAGATATTGATTGGATTTTAATTCTTTTGAATATATTATTCTCAATATATCCAATTTTATAATTTGATGTATCCTGAGCACATAAAGAATCAATAATGGCTCTACCAAAGGATAACTCAATTGTGTGTGGGGTAGTAATTAAAGCATCGGATAAAGAAACATTCTCTCCATCAAAATTTTCAGTGCTATATATGTACTTCCAACCTCCCACAAACATCTTACCGGTTGATGAAATGCCAATAGCTTTTGAGCCAATATTACTAAAACTAGGATGTTCTCTCCATGTGTATCCATTATCTTTACTATAAGAAAGACCATCAGAAGAGTTTGTACTTAAATATAGCCCCTTAATAGCATTGTAAACGACATTTGTGTGACAACCATAAATTTCTTCACCCCAAGTCCAACTTAATCCACCATCTTTTGTATAATAAACGATACTCATATATTTGCTATAATAATAAGCAATCATACCATTGGAATCATCTTGAAAATCGAATGAAACGTAATTGGAGTTAGTCAATGGAGTATTTACAATACTCCAAGTTAATCCTTTGTCCATTGATTTTAATATTTTCCCTTTACTTGTTAAAAAATAAAATGTATTCCCATGCACTCGAAATGAATTATTAGTATTAAATGTGCCATCACCAATCGTTGATAATAATGAGCTACTTGTATTCTTATTCCATTGTTCACCGCCATTTGTAGTGGTATAAACTTCGAAATATCCATCACTAAGCGCATCTCCAATAGCCACGCCTTCGAGTTCGTTCCAAAAGTATACTAAATCAGGAAACGAAGTTGAATTATTGAAAGCAGTAGCTTGTCTTGTCCAAGTATCACCACTATTAGTTGTTTTATAAACTCCCATATTTGAAGTTTTTGATATTATCATATAAGCAGTTGTTGAACTAACTGCACATAATGCACCTGTACCTCCAGCTATCATTTCGGGAGTTAACTTCTTTGTAACCCAATCAATACCACCATTAATGGTTATTGATACAGAATCACCAGATATGTCTTTTATCCAAACAACATTATCATTAACGACGCTAATGTTGTCAATCAATCCGGATTGACCAGAAAGACTTTGTTTCCACTGTGCATGAATATAAATCGTTAAGCTAAACAAAAACGTTAAACATAAAATGATTTTTTTCATAACATTAATTATTTAATTTTTCGCCTACTCATAAGCTTTTCGGCTTCCGCTTTGGTATTACATTTTTATTCTAATAATTTCGAGTCTAAATAAATTTGTCGATTTTTAAAGATTATCGCTCGTCTTTTTTTTTTATTCGGCCTGCTGCTAACACGTAAATATGCGATGTCTATTTGGCTATGCGATGTCGCATTTCGCATATATCTACTGTAAGAACTTGATTTGTTTTTGTTATACTGCTGATATACTGCATAATAATTAAATTGTTTATTTTGTAGAGTATTCGCATAGCCAAATTGTTAATAAATATAAAAATATAAATGTTTTTTGGATTCATTTAATTTTAGCCCCAAAGATAAATATAATATTTAAAATTAACAACACTTTAGTTTAATTAATTTTTAAATTGTCCAATGGACTTTTTATTTGATCGAAACCTTTGGTTGTTATATGTGTATATATTTCAGTAGTTTTACCACTCGAGTGTCCTAACAGCGATTGTATATAACGTATATCTGTTCCTGCTTCGAGCAAATGTGTTGCAAAACTATGTCGAAGTGTATGTACCGAAATCTTTTTCTTTAATCCAACTTTATCTACCGATTTTTTCAAAATTTCCTGTATTGTTCTTGGTGCATAAGGCTCACCTTCCTTGCCTTCGAACAACCATTCCTTCGGTTTGAAAACCGTGATATATTTACGCAGTATTTCCAACGTTTTATGACCTAAAAGTGTATGTCTATCTTTTTTACCTTTCGATTGTACAACTCTTATTTGCATTCTACTACTATCAATATCTCTTATTCTAAGGTTAGTAAGCTCACTTACTCGTAGTCCGGCTGAATAAATCGTCATCAATATGGCCTTGTATTTCAGGTTCTCAGTTGCGTTGATTATTTTGGCTACTTCTTCTTCACTCAATACTTCGGGCAAAAACTTTTCCTTGCGTGGTCGGTCGATGGTATATACTTTTCGCTGCCCTCCCAATACCCGTTCGAAATAAAATTTGATAGAATTTATAGATTGATTTTGATACGAACCTGAAATGTTTCGTTCGTTTACTAAATATCGCAAGAATTCAACTATCATTTCATCAGTCATATCCTTAATTTCACTCTCGGGAAAATGATTGATAAATTCCTCAAACATGTGTTTGTAAGTGTCAATCGTATTCTGACTGTAACGTAGTTCCTTTAATTTACTGATATATTCGGCAGGGCAATCGCGAAAATTTTCAATATCGTGCCGCGAAGTGCGAGGTTTTATTTTGGGTTTCTGCTCAGTGGTATATATAAACTGAAGCACAAATTCGGCAGCAATTCGTTTCAACTCAGTTAAGTATTTCTCCGAGTAAGGTATCGACCAATAATGTCCTGTATCGTTCCATTGAGCGAACGGGATTTTTTTTATCACAAAAACCAAATTTTTGTTGAAACTAAAATACACCTTAAAAACTTTATCCGAATGGTTTATTACCAACAATTGAGAAGCCGTAAAAGTAGGCTGATTCGATGTCTGTTCTGTTAGTATTGCAGTTCCTAATTCAGTCACGGTTGGATTTCGGGCACTAAAATAGGCTTTGATTTTTTCGGCCGTGTTTTTGTAATTCGGAACACTCCAACAATAATTTTTACTATCCCAAAGAACAAATTTGAACGATCGAATAAAGGCAATATCCGCATCGTTTTTGGGAACTTTGACATAGATATGACGCGCCGTTATTTCGATACTTATTTCACTCAAAATTTGTTTTGTACTAATGTCGGCGGATTTATAAATCCGTTCATCAGATTGCTTCGGATTACAAATCCTCGCGTTGGTGTTTATTTCAGCCTCTTTGAGCTTTAATTCTATTTTAAAAGGAGTTGTGGTCTCCATTTTCTTTATTGATAATACTTTTTTGACACTCAAATTGCTTTGTACCGCAATTGGTGCTACATCTCCCCTCTCCACTCCTGCACGCGGGACAAGTATCCGAGGGGTTGAGGGTGTGGTGGGGTATTCCACCTCAGGGAACAATTCCTTTAGCTGTTCAAACACTTCTTTGGTATACGGCACATGCCAGCATTTGAGCGACTGACTCCAGCGTGCATCAGGTATTTGCTTAAGCCGGGCTGTTGCTTCGGCATTGTACGCAAAGTCCACACGTATGCGGAGTTCGCGGCGATGGGTGATTTTAGATAGTTTCATTTGTGTTCATATCACTACACCCTCCTTAATAACTTGTTTTAGAATATGACTAGTTATTTCAATTTTTGAACTAATTTCTTCTTCACTCTGTATTAATATATCTGCTGGTATTTTTTGAAGTGCTAACTCTTTTCTCATGATCGATTTTAATGTTCTTTTTCTTTGAACATCAATTGTTTCATTTGTAATAACAAGAAAGTCATAATCACTATCGCTACTATTGTCTTTTCTTGCGCGTGATCCGAACAAAACAATTTTGCTATTAGGAATAATTCTATTAGCAATGTCTCTGATAATAAATAATGCGTTTGAATTGTTATTAATCATAATTTAAATATTTATAGGAATCGGTTATATTCATTTAATTTATGTTGCGGCTTAAGTACTTTGCTTCTTTGCGTTTACAAAAAGTGTTTTGGTGTATCTGTTTTTTCCAATTACTTACAAACTTTTTGAAATTATTAAATTATCAATTGTTTTTAAAAAATCATCTACTTGTTCAATTAGAGGTTCAACAGTTTCTTCATCAAAATCGTATAAGTCGCCATAATCTCCCTTTTGTCGAAAATCAAATAGCTTTGAAAAAAGCTTACCGTGTTTTAATCCAACTTTTTCGGTTTTTACAAAATTCATACTAAACTGTCTCCGTGCGCCATCGTGCGTTTGAGTTTCAATATCATTTTTTAGTAAAAGCGAAATTACAGCATAAAAACAAGCATAATACAATCGGTTTACAACGGCATTCCAACGGTTGTTTTTGCTAATATCAGCGCTTCTTCGTACGATTCGACTGCTCTTTGAAACCTATATTTTATATAATCGGTTCTATTTTCGATTAACATAATTGTAAGCCCTCTGATTTCACATTTTTATATAATGGAGAATATAATAATGTTGTATTCCAATATGATTTAGGATAGATAAATGTCGAAATTGCTTGTCCGGTTTCTAATTCAATGCCATATAAATTATCTCGGAATTTATCTTCAATTGTATTCGTTATCTTGTTGCTATCAACCAAAATAAGAATATCCCAATCTGAATTTTCACGATTATCACCACGTGCACGCGACCCAAACAAAAATGCTTGTGCATGAGGGTCTTTGGCATGTATCGATTTGCTAATTTTATTAAATATCTGTTCTTTACTCGTCATTGTAATTGATTTTTAAATGTACAAAAACCTTTTTTAAGTAGATGCAAATATACGAACTTCTTTCTGATTGATCAACTATAAATATTTGTATTGAATAGTCGTACTTTATACTTTTTTATTCAGACTTTTACAAATAGTTTTCAAATGTAGAAATAATTTTTGATAAATCCAAAAATATTGAGAAATGTGAATCGTAAAAAGTGTGTAAGTCCACACGTATGCGGAGCTCGCGGCGATGGGTGATTTTA